>Ga0208428_1000009_pt1 | contig 108032 bp, 133 predicted proteins | sample DEB08_DNA_11_FD_184535 | JGI IMG/M metagenome (GOLD analysis project Ga0208428, IMG submission 184535) | Aqueous microbial communities from the Delaware River and Bay under freshwater to marine salinity gradient to study organic matter... | ecosystem: Environmental > Aquatic > Marine > Coastal... | reverse complement strand
TGACACTATTCGTGAGTTCAAGAAGGAAGAATCACAAACTGTTGTTGTGGTTGCTCCTAGGTTGATGCTTGCAAATCAACTTTCTAATGAGTATTTGGAGTTTATTACCAATGCTTCGGTATTTCATTGCCATAGTGGAGAGACTAAGCATAAGTCTTCAACAAATCCAAAAGTAATCAAGAACTGGTTTGATAAAACAGAAGGTCATAAACTGATCTTTACCACATATCATTCTCTTCATCGTATTATTGAGTCTGGTATCAAGGTAGATACTGCACATATTGATGAAGCACATAATTCTATCCAGAAGAATTTCTTTCCTGCAGTTGAGCAACTTTCCAAGTCTTGTGATCGTTTCTATTCATACACTGCAACACCAAAGTATTCTTTGAAGGCAAATAAACCAGGAATGAATCGTAGTGATGTTTATGGTCAGATTATTGTGAATGTATCTGCACCAGAGATGGTTTCTAAGGGACATATTGTTTCGCCAAAGATTAAGACTCATACCATCAATTCTGTTAGGGACAAGGAGTTCGGTGCAGAACGTGATTGTATGACTCTTCTTGATACAATTGTCAATGAAGACAATATGGATAAGGTTCTTGTAGCAGCACCAAATACTAAGGTTTTGATTCGTATGCTTGCAGAGACTGATTTCATGAAAGAGATTCAGTCTTTTGGATATGATTTGTTCTGGATTACTGCAAAGTATGGCGCATTTATCAATGGAAATAAAGTAGATCGTGATGTATTCTTCGATACATTGAAGTCTTATGGCAAAGAAAACGGTAGGAAGTTTGTTGTTCTTCATTACAGTATTCTTTCAGAGGGTATTGATTGCCCTGGATTGACATCCTGTATCCTCATGAGGAACCTTGATTACATTGCCATGGCACAAACCATTGGTAGGGTAATCCGCCTTCATCCAGACGATTCTAGGCGCCTCTCAGAAGGTTCCTTGACTCCAGACAAAAGTGAAGAATTTGTAAAACCATATGGTTTCGTCCACGTTCCGGTGTATAATAACACTGGGATCGGGACAGCAAGGAGGGTTCAGGCAGTGTCTGATACCATCTTTGTCCATGGCGAACCCATCATCTCTACAATCAACAAGTGAGGATTTGAATCATGAGGCATCGTGTCATGTGCATGGTTAGCGGTCAAACCTTTTACGTGGAGTGTTATGCTCGAAATCGTGATGAAGCGATTCGCGTTGCTCTTTCTCAATACCCAAATGCACGGGTAATGTCCTCTACTATTGTTTATTGATATGGATGGTTGGCACGTTCAAAACGAAACTCTTTTGGATCCTATTCCTGGGTATCCTAACGGATACATTACCAAAAATGGAGAATGGGTTGCATTAAGTATCGGTGGATCAAAAAAGTTCATTATCCTACATAATGGTAAGCAGTGGCATACTGCTAAGAATTATCCATCGGCAGTTTCTTACATCAAAAAACAACTCAAATCCAAATCTAAAGGATGATTTCCAACATGGACAAAAAACAAAAGAAATCTCTTGCAAGAGCACTTTTCATTGAAAGCGTGTTAAAACCAGACTCTGAACTTAGGCAATGTGCATACTCTCAAGGATGTTTTCAAGAATTGATGGATTTGAGAAAAGAAGTATTGGAATATCTTTACAATATTGATGAGGAAGAAGTCGGATTATATGGGGGAACAGATGAATAGCAATTACATTTATTTTTGTTATTTTACTTTTAGTATATTTCTTTACTTAATTGTTACTGATAATAGTGTAGCATCTTTTGTAACTTACACCAGTAAGATAATTAGTTTCTACTTTAAAAAGCATATTTGGTGGATTTTAAACAATCCAAAGAATCCAATTGTCAAATATATTATTTGGAGGAGATCAATTAAAATGGCAGAAGAAATTATGAAAGAATATCAAAATAAATAAATTTAACAAGAGAAGAATTATGTTATCCACGAAATATAGACTTCAACTTGAAGCAATTTGTAATAAAATTGTAAATCAAGAAGAAGTTTCTCTAGATGAAATGATTTGGGCAGAAAAACTTGCCAAGTCAAATACAACTGCAAGAGAATGGTTGAATAAAGCAAGGAGAACTGCATCTAATCCTGATATGGTTGAGGGAGATTTGGATGATTTTATGAATAAGATGGGTCTGGGAGATCCAGATCCATCTAACCATAAAACTGGTTTCAAATCTGCAGATGAAATTGCTGAATGGTTTAGTCAAGAAAGACCAGATGATTGGAGGCAACGTGACTGATAAAAAGATTAGTGCAATTCTTTATACTGACGGTAGTCAGGAATGTGAGAGAATTCGTATGTTACTCAAGAGTTTAGGTGGAGAATATCTTGAATATGAACTTGGTGTTCACTTTAGTGATCGTCAGTTTCGTGCAGAGTTTGGTAAAGATGCAGAATATCCTCAGATTACAATCAATCATGAGCATATTGGAAGTCTAAAAGAAACTCTTCAATATTTTCAAAATAGAGAGATCATATGAACTACGATGAGTTTATTGCAAAAGGAAATGAATTCTACATGGATATGGTTCATTTGATTGACATTAAACTCAGACATCGTATTTCACTTACTGAACAAGAAAAGTTAATAAATGGTTACATTTTAGAATATCAAGAAAAAGTTAAACTAAATCAATTAAGAGATAGATTTAACAAGTGTTGGGAGTTGGACGGATGAAAACATTAATTCTTCTTTCCTGTTTTTTTCCAATAGCAATCATATGGATTATAATGAAACTCAGTGTATGGATTGCTGCAGTCAATCAAGAACAGTCCTATGTCAGAAAAGAACCTTTACGAAGAAGAGGACCCTATGTGGAAAATCCATATGCTGACGTTGATGAGGAGGAAGAAGAATATGGAGACCGCACAGATTATAGATAGTGCTCTGTTTGAATATTATTCTGAGAAAGGAATGGAAGTTCCTAATTGGAAAAAAACCAAAGATCCTCAATGGTGGATTGATTATTTAAAGGACCTTGAAAATGACTAGAAAAGCAAAAGAAGATAAGTTTCCATATCCATCAATGACATGGAAGTTGGTATTTAATGATCATGGAAATGAAAAGACATGTTACTTTCAATGTGAGGAACACAGGCAAAAGTATATTAAGTCATTAAAACTTAGGAAGAATCAGTATAAGATATCAAACAAAACAACTTGACCTATTGGATTTAAAGTGCTATGATAAAATGGAAATCTCTCTGGAGAAATAAATTAACACAACTTGAAAGGAGAGTAGAAATTCTTGAGGAGGAAAATGTTGGAACAACCAATGAATTGTATCGTCTTGAAAACTCACTTGATTCACGTATAGATATTCTGTATAATGAAGTTAATCCTGTAATCAGTATGTATGAAGATCTAGACAATTTTGAAAGAGCACTTGCACATTTTGGGACAAGAGTCGATATGATTTGCGCCATGGAACTTGGTGGTAAGATTGATGCTGAAACAGCATATCAAAATATCAAAATTGAACTTAAATCACTAAAATCAGTCAGAAAGCGTGAAAAACAGTCTAAAGATAACATTGAATGATGATGGATCATTTACTTTTGATTGGGATCGAGAAGATCCAATGTGGTCATGGATGAATGAAATGTCAGATGAAGAACTGAAACTCATCATTCAAGAAGAAATTAAAAACTGGAGAAATTGAAATGGCAATTAGTAAAACTGTAGATGATTCTTTGAAAGAAGCAGAAGCATCTCTCAGAAATGCTCTTGCATTTGCAGCAAGACAAGAACGTCCTATAATATGCACAACACTATCAAAACTAATTTTTGAAATTGAAACTCTCAGATCAACTGATGATATTCTAGATAAACTTGAGTCTAGAAAAAAGGGAGATAGTGGCAATTTTGGTATGTTTTTTAATAAATAAGTATTATGTCGATACAAACAATGGAAAATATCAACAAACACATTGAAATGGACAAGGATGAACTGGAGAATCCTAACATTTCTGCACAACGTCGCCGTCACATTGAGTCTGAACTGGAACAACTTGAAGCATATAAGTTGAATCATCCAGATGATACTCATGATCCAACTCCACTAGAATTGTATTGTGATGCAAATCCAAATGCACTTGAATGTAAAATTTACGACGATTGATGAAATCTCCTGTTGAATTTTCTAAAGTAGGTTACAAATACATGGATGAGCAAAAATGGGCAGTTTATTTTGAATTACAAACTGCCCAACAAGCAATGATGAAAATGATCTCCAGAGGAGTAGAAGTAACAGGTTTAGAATCTCAAAGGTTGAAATAATGAGTGACACAGATCCTACAGCACCTTGGTATGAATTCATTTCATATTTGAGATGTTGTGAAAGTTTAAATGTTAAACCATCAATGCAAAGATTTCTTTATTATCAACAAAACTATGGGCACTTGTAATGACTGAAAGAACACCACAATGGAGACAAATCTTCAGTGAAGTTACAGCAGATAATGGATACTATGAGGTTGGTAAAGTCAACTTCTACAACCTTACTTCGCTAATTGAAGATCTTTATGTTAGAATTGATGAACTTGAGGAGAAACTCAATGAAAAAGGAAATTGATTTGCATCATCAACAAATAAAGGATCGTCTTGCTGATATAGTTGGAGAGTATCTTGATGATGATAACTATTCTTTTTTGACATTTGTTTATGATCTAAATGAAGCTGTAAAAGAATGGAAAGATTATCATAAGCAAAAACAAGATAAAGCAGCAGCAGTTTTGGCATTTATTAATGGACCTTCTGATAATTTAACTGGAGGTATTACATGTTCTGATAGTAACATTACGCACTTTAATTATACTGAAGAAGAACTGAATGCAATGTGCGATAAAGCAGCATCGGATCAGGAAAAACAACAGTGTCAAGAGTATAATCTTCGTGAAGCAGAATACTACAATCAACGTGCTAAATTAGATATCACTACCAAGAAAGAATGGGATGATTTTTGGGAGCATAAATGATGGATGATCTAAAAGAATACTTTGATGATGGTGCATTTTACGTGGAAGAATCACGTTGGAAAATGTGGAACTCATACGATAAAGAAGGAAATCCAATACTAACATCTCTTAAGAAAGAAAACTGTGTTAAAGCAACAAGATTTTATCTTAAGGCAAAACAAGATGGTTGGGGAGATTCATCATCATATAGTGGAACAGTTGATGGTAAATTATGAGTAAAATTGATTATTTCTCTGAACTTATTTTTACGAAAAAAAATTCACTTGATTCTGATTTTTGTTCACATGTAATTGATAAATTTGAAAAGGATGAACGTAAATTTCAAGGACTTACAGGTAAAGGAGTAGATCTTGATATTAAAAGATCATGGGATCTTTTAATTACTAATCTTGATGGTTGGGAAGAAGAAGATGAGATTTTTTATAATTCTTTACTAGATGCTGTTGGAGAGTATAGAGATAAAGTAAAATCACTAAATCCCAATTTTAAAGTTCCAGATTATGGAATGCAATCTGATAGTGGATATCAGATACAGAGAACAAAAGTTAATGAATTTTATAAAATACATCATGATTCTGCTACTGAAGCGCCGGGATGGAGATTTTTAACCTATATTTGGTATTTGAATGATGTTTATGAAGGAGGAAAAACTCAATTTATTAATGGAAAGTCAGTAAAACCAAAAGAAGGAAAAATATTGTTGTTTCCGGCAACTTGGGAATATCATCATCAAGGACTTCCTCCAATTTCCAATACAAAATATATTTCTACAGGTTGGATGTATTGTGCTGATGGTATTTTTATGAATCTTTTTAATAATTGATTGCAATTAAATATATAATTTTAAAGATATATTACAGTCATGATCATTTCCAAAAATAAGATTCTAATTGCCAGAGAGGAGTGGCAGTGTTCACGCGATGTTTCTAACTTAACTATAAAAGAAATAAACGAATATATTTTAGAAGTATTCAATACAACTACTTCTCCTGTAAGAGCACAGGAGAAGATATATGCATATCTTGAAGACAATTGCCATGATTATGGTTTTTGTGATATAAAGTGTTATGAGTTTGTAACCAGAGTGATCAATAAGTATTACAATTCAAAAATAGGGGTAGTTGTATAAATTATTAAGGACTGTAACAATATAATTAAATGATTATTAAGAAACAGTCCATTATGCATAACTAATGTTATGATTTCAACACAATCGGGCATTCCACCATGTCTCTTCCTATAAAAGCAGGTCAATTAACGGATGATGAAATGATTGAGATGATGGCACTTAAAAATGCCATCAATTTTGATCCAAGCACTGTTTGTCCAACAAGAATGGAAAGGTTTACGGAATTCTATGTTCGGTCTCTTAAAGAGTTGCATAATCGGTAATTCTTTACTGAAATCATTATCAGAGGAAGGCGAGAGTCTTCCTTTTTTTGTGCCAGTTTTTGGACTGGTCCATTGGTGGTTGTGGCATGGCATGGATCATGTATTATTAGGAAATCAAGGGAGGCAACCCCATGAAACCCTATCCACTGGGAATCGACAATCCCATCAAGGTTCAAGCAATGCTGGGAACCTCCAAATGGGCACTATACTGGAGAGACGATTTCACCAAGATCGCAACTTTCCCCAATCAATTTACCGCGATGCAAGCACGTCGCGCCATCATCGAATCTCTCTGAACCATGAAAGACGACACTCAAACTGCCCAGATTCGTCGCACCATGATTAAAAGCATTGAAAATTATGATTTGCAGTTGCTAAAGCGAATTGCCTATGAAGTGCGATGCGAAGAAATGGGTATTTTTCCAGATAACAAGTTTCTTTACACCGACATTGATTGAAAATGAAAACCTCTTACATTTTTCTTGCCGTAATTGGTATTTTGATGTATAATTCATTTCTCTCAAATAGAGATATGAAGATGTTGGATGCATATGATTCTATTTGTGCCGAACAGATGGAGAATCCAAAATGTAGATATGCTCGCTAATCCTTCCACAAAAAGCGCTCTGAGACTCTTCAGGGCGCTTTTTAGTGTCCACATGAAGAACTGTCACAACGGCATTGCCGAAGCGCCTTGTGAGTCCTTATAATATGGAGGTAATCAAGGGTGATCACCATGATCTCACTTCCCAATCCAACCTTCGCAGAATATGCATCCCAGCAGGATGCCAGGAACACCATTGAACTGAATGTTCGTAAGTGGTCTCTGATGCTGATTGATGCCCTGAAGGATAACTATCGTGATTATGCAATTCGTGGTCACGAGCGTTCTATTCTAAATGCTGCCGCACCGGAGCAGGATCCTAATTCTGCCACGTATCAGTATCATCTTAATAAGATTGTTGAACTGAAGAATGGTGGATGTGACATTGATTATGAGATTGTGAGCGGTAAGAAATATCACAAGATTGTATTCATTGATGGTGGTGGTCAACGTTCCGTGCATTGTTTTGTGGATCGTAAGACCGGTGAAGTTTATAAGTCTGCATCATGGAAGTCTCCTGCCAAGGGAGTTCGTTATGATTTGCGATTGATCGAAGATCGTGAGTATCTGTTTGAAAATGCCGATTGGTCTGGAGGATACCTTTATCAGAAATGATGTGTTATAATGAACATGTTATCTGAGGAGATGAATCATGAACGATTATCGTCATTATCATACGGAAAGCGAGCGCCGCCAATTGGATGGTGTGGTGCATGATGCAGAAATGAACGGATGGGAGATTTCCAAGATGAATCGAATGAAGTCTCGGATCAACAATCTTCCTGATTCATCACTGGTTGATGATCACATGGATGATGCCGCATGATCTATTTTCTGATCATTTCACTTGGAGTTGCATGGGCATGTTTTTCACTGTTCAGTTCCAGACTAAATCATTTAGATCATTTGGATGATAAATGGAAAAACTATTAGTCCTGGCAATTTCGGGTATTCTTTTATGTTCCCCGGCAAATGCCATCACATGGCAACAATTTTGGGAACCATTTGTAGAGGAGGATAGTGATCACAGATCACGTCATCGTCATCATCATCGTCATGTTCATTGCACCAAGAGAGTCCGCCGGGAGGAATATATTCCCGGTAACAGATGGAGATCGGGTTATGTAAGAACATGGTATGAAAATGTTCCCTGTAGAAGGCACTATTACTAATGATGTTATCACGACTTGAAAAGATTATGTTTGTTTCCAGTTTCTTTATTTTCATGAACTGGATGACACGATTGTTTTTCGCCATTTTAACATGACATTAATTTTACATGAGGGATATGGTTATTCCAAGAAACTATGTGAGAATGTAATTGCATGGTATTTGGAAACTTATTATCCCGATTATTTTGTGACGATTAATGTATTGCACCGTGGATTAAAGCGTGAACATGTCTGGGGTTATTGTGATGTGGTTGATGCCAAATCCAAGAATCCCAGAGATTTTCTAATTGAGATTCAGACCTATCTGGATGCCGAGGATTATGTTCGGGTATTGTTACATGAGATGGTGCATGTATCACAATGGATTGATGGTAAACTGACCTACCGACGTGGTAGATTGTGTTATAATCTGGTCAGTGTGGAGGATCTTTCATATGAGGATCAACCACATGAAAAAGAGGCGGCACTACTTGAAACTGTTCTTTACAAACAATTTAATGATGGAACAAAAGGAAATTGAAATGTTCATTCGTGCATGGCAGGACTTCATGGAACATGCCGAACAGGAGATTGATGATTATCATGATCGTCAAGAGATGAAGATGTTCTATGAACGCCAGGCGGAAAAACTGGAGATCACCGTTGATTATTATTTGTCCGAATTCATTATTTGACAAATCAAACAAACTAAACTAAACTGACATGGTAATTTAACTGAACTAATGAAAAACATCTATCTGGTGGATTATTGGGTTCCATTTCCAAGTTCTGAATATGGCGGTATTGTTGCCGTAATTGGAGAGAACGATTCGGAGGTATTTGATATTCTCTCGTCGTCAGATACTTATGATGATACCTATGTGCATAACATCATGCCAAGTATTCAGAGTGCTCTAGTGTATCCCTTGGATGGTGATCATGAGTCTGGTATTGTATCGGAGTTTACGACATGACTGAAACAATTCTTTATCGTATTGAAGAACTTTATACGAATGGATGGGAACTAATTGATCCATCTGCAAGACAATTAACACGGGAACGATGTGATGCACTATTGTCAGAATATGTTGGACGTGGAATTAATCCTAATTATCTACGTGCAGTGAGGGATGTATAGTCCAAAAGAAAATGATTATGTTGTCTGGGAACAACAAAACATTGAGGGATGGGTTTATCATGTTGGAACTGAATATATTACGATAGAAGTTTCAACAACGCCAATGCCGGATCCATCCATACATCAAAAGTATCATGTTCTGGTATTATGTTATCGGAATCAAATTGACCAATTAGTTAAAACAAAATCAAGGAAATCTAAACATGAAGACCATGAAAGAGCATGACATTGCGCTCACATTTACTGTTGAAGAACATGAGATTATGAATGAGATCATGTGTCATACACTGGATTCTATGTTCTTTTCATTTGGTAATATCACCGAACTGCATAACATGGACCCAGAATCATATCTTTCCAAAAGGCACAAAATGATTGAGGGTATTATGCAAAAGTTTCATGGTAAATGGAACGAAAGGTTCGAGGATTGAAATTAAATTAAAATAAACAACAGTAGTCCCACTATTAACAGTAGTGGGATTATTTGTATGTATTGTATGCCTACGTTATTAGAACCACAATGGGGACAGTGTTTACTTATATAATGACCACGTGGATACCATGTATAGTCGCAATCAAAACATGTGTTTAATGGGCGTTTCATTTGTTTACTCCGTATAGAACCACATATATCCTTTCCATGTTAATCTACCATTACTTTCTAATACTTTCTTTAAACGTGGATCTCTTTTAACACCGGTCTTTTTAAATACATCTGCTATATTGTCAAAGTGAAATTCCTGCCATGTTTTTCTATTTACCGCCTTCACTTTTCTGAATCTAAAGTCTTCAATAATTTTCCATACATGATCATAATACTTATATCCATTACGAGCACATCGTAATATATTTGAATTCTTCTTTGCATCACCAGTAATATCACGTGCTGCCTCCCTGGCAGATTCCCATGTTCTAATCTCACCAGTTGCCAGATTCATACCTTGTATTGTGTATCCCTTGGTTTTTTCTGGTCTTTTAGACTTCTTTTTGGGGGTAGAAACTATTTCTTTCTTTACTTCAATTGTTTTAACTTCAGTATTCTCATCAGTAAAGGAGTTAGAATTGTATTCTGGATTATATCTATCTAACCAATAATCATATCTTTCATCTAAATTATTATCTACATCCTCTATTGGTTTAAGTAAAAACATGTGAGGTTTATACTTACGAAGAGCAAGATGTAGTGGATTCCTATCCATACGATTTGATAGGATAATATGCTCTTTCCAGGCAGAATCTATTGAATCTGTGGTTTTTCCTATGTATTTGTGTCCATTTTGTTTGTTGATTATGAGGTAAATGGCGCCTGACATTGGGGCAATAGTGTTTAACTGTATTGTATGTATGTAATTTATATTGTAACAGTGCTTTTTTGGGCATTTTTTGTTGAAATCAGGATATAAGAGATTAAAATGAAGTTAAATTGTATAAATAAAGGGTTTTGAACTCTTATATCTTATGATAATAACTTTTATATCTTATGATAATGGTTCTTATATCTTATGGTAATGTGCCTGGTATCTTATGGTAATAACTCTTATATCTTATGGTAATGTGCCCAGGTCTTGTGAGTTTGGCGTGCGCACTATCACAAGACGCCGAAAATGTCAAGCGCCCGGCAAAAATCTTCACATCCAGACATAAAAATTTGCAAATCCACACAATTCCTTGACGTTTTTATACATATATGGTATGAGATCTCGACGAGAATATATCAGGCAATTAGTTGTATCTCGACGAGAATCATGCTACAATACACAAGTAAACAGTAGAATCTCGACGAGTTATGTACGACGACTACGATCTCGACTACATCACCATCAATGATCATTGTCTTGACGAAGACTCATACTACGAACATTATTCTCGTCTTGAGTCTTATGACGACAATGATGAGGATTATGATAGGTGTGACAATGACTATCAGGATCTTGCATATAAGCATTATGCATGATACAATACATCAACAATACTCATAAGACACATGCTAGCACAAAAGCGTTTAGTCACAGTCACACTTGACATTGCATGTTATGATGATCTGGACATTGACAAACTCGACTGGAGAGACCTTTTAGGTCTTGAAGGTGGAGAGGAAGTTGATGTTACAATTCGCGAAGTTGATCCGTTTTTTTGATTCATTATGCCAGACACTTATGATTTCTCCGGCGACCCTGTGACAGTTCTGGGTCTGGTCGGTATCGTTTCGACTGCAGTGATTCTTTACACTGCATACCGCAAATGGTGGAGTTCTCCCTATCGCAGGTGACACTTTATAGACTGTCCACTGGCACGTTGCATCCCTCCGGAATCCGTGAGATGATTCGTTTGTTCGGAACCCAACTCCAATGACCGACAAAACCAAACTGGAAAAAATCATTCAGGAACTGGAATGGATGCAAAAAGTTCTATACTCAGCACGTCCCCAAGACCTAACAAAACCTGACTGTGATCTTGACTGTTCCTACCCATATGCTGTAGGATACTGCAAGGCAGGTCTCTCTCACACCATCCAAGACCTTAAGAATCTTCATGGAATTTGATCTGATCGACACTGATCTCTGGAATGAGATCATGGATTCTCCGGGTGAGATCTTCGACATCCCCGAAATGCAGGAATCCATGCTAGACTTTCAACAGGAACTCAACTCCGACCATGACTTCTAATTTCATCAGTGCTCTCCAGTCCCTGCCCCAGTTCATCCAAGAGATGGATGCAGACTGGTCTATGGTTTCCAACTGGATGGAGGATCAGTGCGGTTTTCTGACGGACGCCCAATGGGATGAAGTGTCAGAAATCTTCACAGAATATCTGGAGGATCTGAGTTACTGATTCCTGACAGGGGGATGACAGCATCCCCCAAACCTGCTACACTGATCTCAGTTCACCCAACACACCATGGGAACTCGCTCTCGCATCGGTCTTGCTCTCGGACCCGATCAAATCATTAGTGTTTACTGTCATTATGATGGTTACATTCAACACAATGGTCGCCAACTTATTGACAACTACCTGTATAAAGAACAGGTAGAAGAACTCATCAACGGTGGTGATATGGGGCAGTTGCACACCACACATCGTTGGGATTCTGTTCCTCTCAAAAAAGAGATCTATGATTCTGAGGGTAACAGAACTGTAGAATATATCACCACTGATAATGAACAGTGGGTCTATTCTCCAGTAAAAGCAAAACCTGCTCCACTGTATTATAGTGAGCGAGGTGAAGATGCTCCTCCTAGGATGAGCAACTTCGATGAGTTTCTCTCAGGTGATTGTGGAGAGGAATGGTGCTATCTGTTTACTCCTGGTTTGGGATGGCAGTGTTGGAAACTGGGTTGGGGTGACACTAACACCCAAGAGTATGATTTCGTTACAGAACAACCTGCTCTCCTTATGACAGTCTGAGCAGTGGCACAAGGGGGGCAGCAATGTCCCCGCCATGCCCTTAGAATTACAGAGTCAACCAAAGGCAACAATGACTAAAGAACTTTACATCCACGCACTCCGCAAAGGTTCCAATGGATCAGAAATCCTTCGAATTCTTGATGTTCTCTGTGATGGGAGTGACACTTGTGAATCTGGCGAAACTGTTTGTCCTACACTAGACACCATCGAGTTCTGATGCTAGACTGATCACACAGGGAACGGCAGCGCCCTAAAGACTCCATCTGTTCCTTTACACAATTCTAAATCATGTTCCCTAAGTTCACTTCTTCCGCCATCGAATCTATCTCTGATGTTGTCGATGATCAAGTGACCGTCACCTTTACTGGTGGTCGAGACTATACCTACGGTGTGGTTAATGCAGAACAGTTTATTTCGACTCTGACGGAAACCATCAATTCTGATGGTAGCGTTGGTAAGTTTTTCAACAATGCACTGCGTGAGAATCAACTGACTCTCGTCAAGCAGTGATCTAAAAGGATCTCGTCGAGATTGTGACACCATAACAATTGGCACACACAATCTCGACGAGATTATCACCATCCATTATAATGAACACATTGCAATGGACATCATGGAAACCATTCAAGTCAAACCGATTTCATCAAAAGCAAAAAACAGATTCGCCAATTTAATGGCACGCGATTCTGTATGCATTATTGAACAAATCGTGAACAACAAACTATTCTTAAGAAGTGCAAACAATCGTAACTTTTTCTGGGTTGCACTTGACAATGACCCACATTGGATGATACAATAATCTTAAGAGGAAGGGATTTGCCTCTCTAAAATAAAGTTATCCGTGTGGGAAGGAGTTTGCCCACATTGTAAAGAAAAAAAAAGTCACTCTGCGAGAACGTTAAGATAAAATATGGGTATAGCGTATCTGGTGATTGGAGTCTAGAGGATCCTGGTGGTGCGGGATCCTTTTTTTTAACATATTGAAACAATTATTTTATGGCAGGGGCGGTGGCGATGTATTGTCGTCTACAGGGATACCCCTCCCCTCTTTCGATTGTCCCCATACAATAGAGCATTTTAAGACCTTACAACGCCCTTGTGGACGGTTCTGGTAGTGGCACAGGGTTGGTTGATCTGCCCCGTCTTGCCGGGGCATACTGTGCCCATCGGACAAACGGATCCGATTCCACCCCAACCCAGAACAATGAGCGACCTCCAAACTCTCACCGCAAACCTGAACGAACTGCAGAAGCAGTTCGTGGAATCTTTCCGGGAAATTACCTCCCAGATCGAATCAATCAAGAAAGAGGAAGAACAGAAAGAACAGCAGCAAAAGAAAGAAGAAGAACTTATTGCTTTTCACGATTATCTGATTGATGTAGTCACTGAAACTACTGGTGATGCAGTATTCGCCAAACTTGCAGTTTCACGATTGAATCAAATCCGCCGTAATCCTACCCTGTCCTATCACAATCTGGTGACAATCTACCGTGAGATTGATGAAAACGACATTACAAAAAGGCAGGCAATGCTTACACTTAGCAAAGTTTATCGTTATAAGTTCGCACGGGTGAAAGATCATAAAATTAAATCAGAGATCAAATACGCCACAAAGTGCCCCCATTGTGGCGCCATGGCATCCCGTCTTGTGGATCGCCTTCGCCAGGATGGTGTGGCGATCTGATAACCGTCCACTAGGGGGGTTGGCAGGCGCTCTCCCCCCTGTTATTGTTTGATCAGTCGCAACCACACCAATGCGCGTCTCTTTCAACCCCGCCAGCAGCAACGCCCAACTTGGCAGGATCCCTGCCAGCACCACTGAACAGGCATCCTGCCCCGCTACCTGCCCCATGGCGGAAGCGTGCTACGCCAAATTCCACTTCCAGGGCGCGGCATGGCGCAAGGTATCCGAAACCGGCATTGTATGGGAGGAATTCCTCTCTAAGGTTCGCCGGATTGCACGCGGTCAGATCTGGCGCCACAACGTATCCGGTGATCTGCCCCATGTTGATGGGAACATCGATCGCGCCAGTGTTGCTGATCTGGTGGCAGCAAACAAAGGGCGCAAAGGTTACACTTACACTCACCACGTTCTCAACACTGAGAACCTTGAAATTATCAAGGAAGCAAACAGCAAAGGTTTCACAATCTCTGCATCCTGTGAGTCTGTAGAGGTTGCTGATAAAGTGATGACAGAGCACGGAATCCCTGCCGTTGCTGTTGTTCCCTCCACAGAATCGCGCCGGTTCTTCACAACAACCAACGGTCGCAAATGTGTAGTCTGCCCTGCAAAGATTCATGATAATGTTACATGTGCAACTTGCGGCATTTGTGCTAACTCCGACCGTAACGTTATTGTATGTTTTCCGTCGCATGGAACAGCAAAGAAAAAGGCAGACAGGATTGTGACGGTCTGACCACCGTCCACTGGGGGGGATGACGGATCCCCCCTTCTGATGTAGGATATGCTCAAGCGGGACAGGAACCCGCACCACACCCGAGACTGATGAGCACCACCACCACCAAAAACAAAACCGTCACCCTTGCCGCAGGCGATTGGGATACGATCCGAATCGCGCTCCTGTCCGCCAAAGGGCACGAAATGGGTCAAAAAGGTCTAACCCGTTGGTATGACATGCTGGGAGAGGTACATGATGCCATTAAGGATCAGACGGTCTGATCCCTACGGGGGGCAGGTTGACCCCTGCTCCCTTTGCCTCTATACTTTCAAAGCAAACCGCACCACACCGGAACCATGGATTTTCACAACAGCACCCTTGCAGAGATGGAGCGCCAAGAGCGCCAAGAATACAACCGGCGCATGGCGCTGGATTCCGAATCCTGCTGGCAGGATGAGTCCTTTGGAGAGTTCTGGGATGCTGTGGAGGCGCAGGAATGCCCCCCTGCCACCCTTGATGACGGTTGGGCACTGGATGTCATCCTAGACTGCTGGAAGGCAGAGCGCAGCATTGCTAGCACTGTAGCAATGCTCTGGGAGGGATATGATCCGACAGAGCAAACGCCTTACGACTTTTTCCATTGAACCACAACGGGGCGGCAACGCCCCCTTTCTTTAACAATCCGTAACATACAAAAGGTTCTACCCCAATCCTAGCATAGGGGATCCGGTCGGGTCAACACATTTCACAATTGTTCGCAAATAAAATTGCGCAGGGGGCGTGGCGACCATTTCATCAACGGGGTTACCCCACCCCTCATCTGATTGTCCCCTTATTCTACACGCGCCCGGCGCCAGAATCAGACAATCGGTGGACTGTTCATAAATCGTCACAATGGGGATTCGATCGATCTCCTCCTCTCTCCCCCCCCCCAATTATCTGCTACAATTATCGCAGTTCACACCACCGGACCATGATCGCCACTTACGCCACCGCCGCTGATTTCGCCACTTGGGAGGCACGTGCCAAGAGCATGAGCGATGAGGCGCTGCTCTGGAGCGCCCAGGATGCCCGCCGCGCCGCTGAGGCAATGCGGGGATGGAACCCCATCGCTGAGGGTCGTTACGACGATGAGGCGCACACCTATGGCGATGAGATCCGCCGCCGTCGTGCCAATCGCTGAACCGTCTGCCAGGGGGGCGGCAACGCCCCCATTACCCTTTACCATTAGAGCAAGCGGGACAGGAACCCGCACCACCACCAGAAACCATGGATCACTTCACCACCACCGCACAGATCGAAGAAATGCCGATCGACATCACATGGATGAGTGATGAAGAATTGGCAGCACTTTTGGAGGTTACTGTTGATCAACTCCTTGGATTGGAGGTTGAGGAAGTATAGAAATCTCGACGAGATGTGCGCATACAGAATCTCGACGAGATGTGTGCGCACAATACAATAAAACAACATTAAAACAAACACCAAACAATGAACAACAATCAAAAACAAATTAATTCAATTGGTTTCACAATTAAATACATATCACCATATAATGAATGCCAATGGCGAACACAATCTTTCACTACAAAGGAAGAGGCAGAGAGAATGATTAGATTCTATCAGTCTTGTGGTTCACCTGCACAGTTTGTATAAAGAACATGGCAAACAAATGGATTCATCGGGATGGTAAATCACGTCCTGATAAAAGGTTTAAGAACATTCTAACACCGAAGAAACAATCAGCAAACAAAAGGAGGAAAAAGAAATAAATCTTAATCTTTATACTTAACACTGAGTATAAAGAATAAAGAATGAATCCTAATCAGTTCTTTATTCTTTATATTTTCTCTGAGTATAAAGAATAACACAGGATTGAATGTAAACTATTGGTCAGTGGTGTGGTTTATTCTTTACATTCAGTCCTGTCTTATTCTTTATATCTTGCAATCCTTGTTTTATTCTTTATACAAACTGGGGTTGTGCCAATCCTAAAGGTGTCACAACCCCACGTTGGCAGGTTCCTGTGGATCCGGTAATTTATGGGGGTCGTTCACCACCACTGAACCATGTTCACCACCATCACCGATCGCAAGGCATTCGGCGCAACCTACCAATGGGCGATCCTGTCGGTTCTGCCGATGGATGGGGACAAAACCCGCCACGGTCTTGGACCCTCTGAGATCAACCGGGCGCTGGGGATGCCCAAGGAGGCACGCACCACCGTTTCCATCCTTCTTAAGGAGATGGCGGCACAAGGGATGGTGCGCCGCTATGAATACAGCATTGGGCGCCGCTCCTTTGTTTCCTACAAACGCCTCCTGCCGCTTCGCAAGCGTGAGCGGATCGCCCGGTTCCTGGGAGTGTGAACTAATGTTAACGGGGGGGCATTCTCCCCCCCTTACTCTTTACCATTAGATCACGCGGGGCAGAACCCGCACCAACCAAACCACCGGTAAGCATCATGCGCCATCCCATCATCCGCCACAATGCCATTCCCGCCCATAACTTTAGCGGGATCATTAATGCAATTGAAGAGGCACAGAATCGCGGTCTTAAGCGAATCACAATGCGATTCCAAGACTTTATAGTTAAACCCTCGAAATATCAGGGAAAAATGTATGTTTTTTCTCACGATAAAGAGGTTAATCAGTGGGGCACAATGAGCAACATTTATCTGGGTTGGATCACTTCTAACGCCACTAATCTGGGTGAGGTTGATCTAATCAAACGGGTGCAATCCGTCGCCGCTGATCCTTACTCTGCCGCTAAACTTTACGGGCAGAATACTGGCACCTGCTCGTGTTGCGCTCGTGAACTAACTAACCCTCTTTCAATAGAGTTAGGAATCGGTCCTATCTGTCGGGAAAAGTTCGGACTCTAAGTTACACTTAGCGGGCGGCAGTTCTTTATACCCTGCCGCCCCAATCTTCGTAAAACACAGTGCCCCGCGCGGGCGGGGCGCCGATGATCCGATCCATGCCCCCCCCGTATATAAAACCCCTAACTACCCTAATCTATAAAGTGTTACGATCGCGAAGTAAATATAAAACGCTTCTCGATTCAAAAAATTTTTCGTGCCCACAAAAATCCTCAAAGTCCTATATAAAAACTAGAGAAGAAAACATGAAAATGAAAAAAAATCGCGCAGAAAATTTAACAACCGTAGAGGTGGATACAGTTAGCGGTGAATTTTTTATCACAATTCCCCAGTGGATTCTCGATGAGAAGGGATGGTATGAGGGCACAAACCTAAACATCGAGGTTGATGGAGATTGTCTGATCGTGACTGACCGAGGTTGACAAAACCTACATAATACCGTATGATATTGCAGTAACAACTTTCTATTATGTCTAAAGGATTTACAGTAAAAGCAAAAACGCCTGCCACGAATTCAGATTCCGCCGCCACCACGTGGGATTATGAGCAGGCAAAAGAAATGCTGAGGGGCAAGACAATCGTATTTTGTCTCCCAGGACGTGGAGTTTCATATCAATTCCTCAAGTCCTTTGTGCAGATGGCATTTGACTTGGTGAAGTGCGGAGCATCTATCCAGATCTCGCAGGATTATTCGTCAATGGTAAACTTTGCACGTTGCAAGTGTTTAGGAGCGAACGTTCTGCGTGGACCTGATCAACTTCCGTGGGATGGAAAACTTAATTATGATTATCAACTTTGGATTGATTCTGATATTGTTTTCAACACAGAAAAACTTTATCAATTGGTTCTGATGGACAAAGAAATTGCAGCAGGTTGGTATTGCACTGAGGACGGTCGCACCACATCAGTTGCTCATTGGCTGGACGAAGAGGACTTCCGTGGCAATGGTGGTGTGATGAATCACGAAACGCTTGAGAGTATCTCCAAGCGCCGCAAACCATTCACTGTTGACTACACAGGATTTGGATGGGTCCTGATTAAGAACGGAGTATTTGAGCACGAAGAGATGAAGTATCCCTGGTTTGCTCCCAAGATGCAAGTATTTGAGTCTGGTAACGTTCAGGACATGTGTGGAGAGGACGTATCCTTCTGTCTGGATGCAATCTCAGCAGGTTTTGAGATTTGGTGTGATCCTCGCATTCGCGTTGGACACGAAAAGACTCGCGTTATCTGATGACAGACAGAGAAAGATACTCAATTCTCAGTGATGGTCAGGTTTTATACACAAATCTGACCGAAGATGAGTATTTTGACACCATGGACATCCTCTCAGAGCAATTTTATAAGACAGGATGTCCATCTCCCGACTCTATTGAAACAAAAATTACACTAATCGAGGACTAAAATCATGGCAAGATCAAAAGTTGGCAGTGGACTCTACAAAACCTCATATTCTCCGGGTCCTCCTAAGAAGACTCGTCAGGGAGATGGTGATGGAACCAAGTATGCCGCTACCGCTCGTAATAAAGCTCGTAAAAAATACCGGGGACAAGGCAAATAATTCTTCAAATCCTCCCTTTTGGGGGGATTTTTTTGTGCAAAATCAAGAATAAATAAAATTTTTAGAGCATCATCGAATTGAAAAACATTTCCATGGGTAAGCATATACTCTTAGAGGTATATGATGTCAAATTTGACACATTAAATGACATAGATTCGCTCAAAAAAGTCATGATCGACGGCATAAATCGTTCTGGCATGACCATTTTGAACGTTTTTTCACATTGTTTCATACCACAAGGTTGCACAGTCGTCATTACACTTGCAGAAAGTCATGTTTCTTGTCACACCTGGCCCGAAAACGGTTGTTTAGCGATCGATATTTACACTTGTGGCGAAAAAAATCCCGGAATTATTGCAATTGAACTGCTAAAATACCTAGATTCTTACAATTACTGTTATCGACAGATGGATAGATGAGAAAATAGTTGATAAATATTTAAAAACTTTCTAAAAAATGGCAGTAACTAGGGTATCTAGATCTTTTAAAGATATTAGTCTATCCTTTGATCCACATCCGGTAACAAAAGACATCCCAATTATCAAAGATCGTAATGCAATCATACGTTCGGTTCGAAATTTGATTGAAACAATGAAAAATGAGCGCTTTTTTAACTCGGATCTTGGTTCAGATGTAAGGAGTAGTCTCTTTGACTTCGTAGATTATGGAACTGCCATTGAAATTCAGGAAAAAATAAAGGAAGTTATCATAAATTATGAACCAAGAGTTGAAAATATCGATGTTGAAGTGGAACCATCACCAGATGAAAACACTTTTGAAGTTACAATTATATTTGATGTCATTGGACAAGAAATTCCAACACAACAGTTCTCATTCATCCTAGAGGCAACAAGATAAAAAAATGCCTTTTACCAAATTTACAAATCTCGATTTCGACCAAATAAGAGATTCCATCAAAGATTATCTTAGAGCAAACTCAACATTTACTGATTTTGACTTTGAGGGATCTAATTTTTCAGTTTTAATCGATACACTAGCATACAACACCTACATCACTGCATTTAATAGCAGTATGATTGTTAATGAGTCCTTTTTAGACTCTGCAACATTAAGGCAAAACGTTGTTGCTCTTGCAAGAAATATTGGATATGTTCCAAGTTCAAGAAAAGCGGCAACTGCAAATGTATCTTTCAATATTGAAGTGGATCCGGTAGAATTTCTTGCGGATAATACTCCAATTTATCCTGCAACACTTACATTAAGACCTGGACTAGTTTGCACAGGAACTGTAAGATCTTCTTCATTTGTATTTTCAATTAGTGAAAGTATCACAACGACAGTAACAAATGGTGTTGCATCATTTAATAATATTGATATTAAGGAAGGAACACTTTTAACCAAAAGATTTACAGTAGATTCTTCCATAGATCAAAAATTTATTTTAGATAACTCTTTTATTGACTCAACAACTATAAGAACTTATGTTAGATCAGCAAATGATGTCGGTCTTGGTGATCAATATAGATTAGTAGAAAATATTGTCGATGTTGATAGAAACTCTTTAGTTTATCTCCTACAAGAAGTAGAGGGTGAAAAGTATCAATTACTGTTTGGTAATGGTATATTTGGAAAAGAACTTCAAAATGCAGATGTAATAACTGCAAATTACATTATAACATCGGGTAAAGATGGTAATGGAGTAGATTCATTCTCATTTGCGGGAACTTTGAGAGATGATAGAGATAATATTGCAATACCAACAAATACGGTTAATGTAACTACAAATAGAAAATCAATTAATGGATCTGATATTGAAAGCATTGATTCTGTTCGATATTTTGCACCAAGATTATATTCTTCACAAAATAGAGCAGTAACCAGCACTGACTATGAAACTATTATAAAATCTAAAATCTACAAGAATGCAGAATCTGTTTCTGTTGTTGGTGGAGAAGAACTAGATCCTCCTCAATATGGAAATGTTTTGATTAGTATAAAACCAAAAAATGGAACGTTTGTATCTGACTTTGATAAAGAGCAGATTCTATCAGAACTTAAGAGATATAGCATTTCTGGAATTAATCAGAAAATAGTTGATCTTAAGATTCTATATGTTGAAATTAATAGTTCAGTATATTATAACTTTAATAGAATTTCTAACGTATCTGATCTGAATAGTAAAGTAATATCATCACTAACTTCTTATTCGAAATCAGTAGATTTGAATAAATTTGGTGGAAGATTCAAGTATAGTAAAGTATTGCAGATTATTGATAATACAGATTCTGCAATTACATCCAATATTACAAAGGTAATTATTAGAAGAGACTTAAAAGCTCTAATCAATACATTTGCACAATATGAAATTTGCTTTGGTAATAAATTCCATGTGAATGATAAGTATAATATTAAATCAACTGGATTTAAAATTTTGAATGAACTTGACACTGTTTACTTTACTGATACACCAAATTCAGATAAAAAGACTGGTGTATTATCAATTGTAAAACCATCAAATGAAATACAAGAAAATGCTTCAGATGAATTTGCACCAACTGTTGTTGTTAAGTCTGCAGGATCAGTTAATTATGAAACTGGAGAAATTATAATTAATAATATTATCATTACAGAAACTGCACTGACAAATAATATTATTGAGATTCAAGCATTCCCAGAATCAAATGATGTTCTCGGATTAAAGGATCTTTATGTTTCATTTGATATTTCAAAAAGTAAAATAAATATGATTAAAGATACCATTTCATCTGGTGAAGATAATTCTGGAATCATTTTCAATAAAAATTATTATAGTTCAAGCTATTCCAACGGGAGTTTAACGAGGTCATAATATGCAAAGAGCAAATTTTGATACTAGAATAAAAATTCAAGACTTAATAAGAAGTCAACTCCCAGAATTTATAGCAGATGAAAATCCAAAGTTCGTAGAATTCTTAAATCAATATTATATTTCGCAGGAACATCAAGGTGGTCCTGTAGATATTGCAGAAAATCTGGACCAATATATTAAGTTAGATAATCTAACTACTGAGGTTATTGTTGGAGAAGTAACTTTAACAACTTCAATTACTTCTCAGTCAACTACTATCAATGTATCAAGCACAAAATCATTTCCAAAAAAATATGGTCTTTTAAAAATTGACAATGAAATTATCACTTATCTTGATTCCGATGAGACTTCATTTATTGGATGTATAAGAGGATTTAGTGGTATTACTGATTACCATCAAGAAATCAATAAGGAAGAATTAGTATTTGAAAAATCTTCTGCATCTGCACATACTGTAAATAGTTCTGTAAAGAATTTAAGCTCACTATTTTTAAAAGAATTTTATAAAAAATTAAAGTTTTCTTTGGCACCAGGACTAGAAGACCTAGATTTTTCTGTAGAACTTAATGTATCTAATTTTATAAAAGAGGCAAGAAGTCTTTATGAATCTAAAGGAACATATGAATCTTTTAGAATTCTGTTTAATATCTTATACAATGAAACACCAAGTATAATCAATCTTGAAGATTTCCTAATTAAACCATCTGATGCATCATACAAAAAAAGATCATCAGTAACTGTAATACCAATATCAGGTGACATTTCTCTCCTTGAAGGTCAAACTATTCTGAAGAACTTAGATGATCTTACAACAGCATCTGTATCTGAAATAGATACATTTACCAAGAATGGAGTCAAGTATTATAGATTAAATTTATTTGTAGGATATGATGATACATATCCATCGATCACCGGAAATTTCAATATCACTACAAATAGTAGAGTTTCAGAAACTGTAGTAGTATCGAATACAGATTTAGTTGCAATTACTGTAGATTCTACTGTAGGATTCGAAGAGTCTGGAAGTATCTTTAAAGGAAATACTGAGATTTTCTACACTGAAAAAACAGTAAATCAATTTTTAGGATGCCATATTAATGGAGATTTCCCAGTAACTGTAAATAAAACTGATTTTATTTACGGAACCAATACTTATTATGGTTATGAAGAGGGTGATACCTCTAGAAGAGTTGATTTTATAATTACAGGAATCCTTTCAGATTTTGATTTAAAAAATGATGATTTCAATTTTGAAATTGGAGACTCACTTTATCCAGAAAGTATTGGTCAGATTGTAACTAAAGGAATTTCTAAGAAAGAGATATTTGCAAATTCATTAGTATATAATACAAATTCAAGATATCAAATCAATTTTTATAGTGGAAATACGATAAGAATATCATCAAATGTTTTAGAAACTCCATTGAAAGTTGGAGATTATGTTGAAATCTTATCTAGAGGAACTGAATTTGCAATTCCTGGGTATGAGCACGTAAATATACAATCAATTTCTAGTGATGGTAGTATATCTTTAAGTGTAAGCACATCAAATTTAAATAGAAATCTTACTTATGATGCTAGAAGATTGCTGAATAAGGCAACTTCAGAATATGTTCCAGTAAAATATGGAAATGATGTAATATCATCAGATATTCAAAATGTATATTTTGATGATGAAGATGGTTCTGATATTGCATACATTGCTTCAAACTCATTGCCATCATATCCAATAGACATCAAACCATTTGAGTATAAGATTAAAAAGTTTGGTGGATTTGATGGAATTAAAAGAGAATATTCTACTATCGTCTTTGATACTCCAATTTCATTCTTAACTGGCGATAAAGTTTTTTATTATCCAGACCCTTCACTGACAATAACTAATCTTGAAGAAGGATTTTATTTTGTCGAAGTATTAGAAGATAAAAAGAGTTTAAAACTATATCAAAGTGGAGTTAATGTTCCTTCCGAAGACTTTTTATATTTTGGACTTTCATTGGGTGATACTCTCCCAGAAAATGAAAATAGATTGGTTCTTTTTGATCAAAGAGAAGGATTATTGTATCCACAAAAAGTATTAAATAAAATTAATCTATCCCAAACTATTGATAGTAGTCTTCCAACAGAAGTTGAACCTGGACCAATAGGGATATTGAAAAATGGTGTAGAAATCTACAGTTATAAGACTAATGATAAAGTTTATTATGGACCTATTGAAAGTGTAGATGTTCTAAATGGTGGATCCAATTATGATGTTTCAAATCCACCACTGATCGAACCTGCATATGGTTCTGCAGAATTTTATCCAGTAGTTTCTGGATCAGTAAATAAAATTTTAATTGACCAATCTTTCTTTGATTTTGATAACATTACTTCAATTGAATTTAATGGTGGAAACGGTTCTGGTGCAAAATTTAGACCAGTTGTAGAAAAAGTTGAAAGAAATCTTGATTTTGATACTAGATTGGTATCTGATGGTGGAGGAATCGATAAAAAAGAAAGAACCATAACCTTTAAAAATGCCCATGGATTGATTAATGGTCAAGAAATTGTATATAACTCAAATGGACTTTCTGAAGTAAATATTAAAACTAGAATATTAGATTCTACCACAACACCATCATTTAGAAATCAATATATTTTTGATGCAGTTAGTCTTGATCAATTTGGAGGATCTGTAGCAATAGATTCTGATAAGGTTGTGATTGGTGCCCCTTTAGCAGAAATATTTGTTGGTGCTACTCTTTATGCTGGTGCTGGTAAAGCATACATTACAGATTTAAATGGAAGTGAATATATTCTTTTAAGTGCCCCAGAAGCAGATTTGCAGACCAATGCTCAGTTTGGATCTGCAGTTGCAATAGGACAGGGTGTAATAGCAGTTACTGCAGTATTTGAGTCAACAAGTAGAGGTGCTGTATACTTATTTGATTATGAAGGCAATTTTAAGAGTAAAATAACGGCATTTGATGCTGCTGATGGTGATCAATTTGGATTTAGTATTGCTATTGGAAATGATAGAATTGTAGTTGGTTCTCGTTATGATGATGATTATGGATTACAAACTGGTGCTGCATACATTTATGATTTAGAAGGAAATATAATAAACAAAATATATCCTTCAGATCCAGAAGCTACTTTAGTCTTTGGTTTTTCAGTTGATATAAACGATAATTTAATTGCCGTTGGTGCTGTAGGTTATGCTGATTTTATCGGTGCAATATATCTTTATGATGTAAATGGAAACTTTATTAGGAGGATTGTTCCATCTGATGGATCTGGTGGTGGTGTTACTATAGGAGATAGATTTGGAACTTCAATAAGTATAAAAGAAGACTTAATCGCTGTTGGTGCTCCATATAGAGATGGAGAAAAAGGTGCAATTTACTTATTTGATTATGAAGGAAATGAGTTGAATATACTCACAGATTCTGCTGGTGTTGCCCAAGATTATATGGGAAGAAATGTCAAAATTAATAGTGGAAGAATAGTTACATCTTCATTTGGTTACAATTCCTTTGCTGGAAAGGTTTTTGTTTATGATATTACTGGAAATTTATTATCAACATTAATTCCAACAGACTCTACCGCATCAGATCAGTTTGGATTTGCTCTTGCCATAGGAAGTGGGAGAATTATAGTTGGAGCAAGAGAACCAGGAGTAAGAACTGGAAAAGTTTATCATTATGGAACTCCAGTAAATGCTTTTGAATTTAAGAAATTAGTTAATAATGCAATATACTATCCAAGAATATTGGATAGAAGTAAAATTGAGTTGTATGATAGTTTAAATAACTACTATCAACAATTAAATCCAGTAGGATTTACAACTGTAACTGATTTGGGAACTCATAAGTTCTTATCTTCAGGTAGAAATAAACTATCTGAAATATTAGTAGTTAGTGGTGGTTCTAATTATACTAATAGAAGATTAAAAGTATCTTCATCTGGAATTTCAACTTTTAGTAACACAATAAACTACAAAAATCATGGATTCTCTGATGGAGATATTGTAAATTACGAATCAGAAATAACATCAATATCTGGAATATCAACATCTGACAAATATAGAGTATTAAAAGTTGATGATGATACATTTGGACTAGCATATGCTGGTGAAGATGGTAAAGATATTACCGACTATTCGAGGAGATATAGGGCAAGATTATTCGATTCCGGATCTGGTGATCAGATCTTCAGTGATCCAGAATTTAGTGTTAATATTAGATATTCATCTCCTGGAATTGGAAATACTCAAACTGTATTGAAAGGATTTCCAATTATAAGAGGAGAAATCTCTCAGATTTATGTTTATGATGGTGGATCTGACTATGGATCAAATAGTCTCAATTTTAATAATAGACCACCTATTTTAGTTAAAAATGGTTCTGGTGCAATACTTGATCCAGTAATCGTTGATGGAAAAATAAGTTCTGTTAAGGTATTATTTGGAGGATCTAATTATTATTCAATTCCAGATTTGGTAGTGAATGGTTCCGGAATTGGTGCAGTATTAAGAGCAACACTTTCAGATAATAAAATTGTCAGCGTATCTGTTCTGAATTCTGGAAGTGGATATGCTCAAGCAGATACTACAGTAACCATTTTAAATCCTGGTGCTGGAACAGTTTTAAGGGCAAATATAAGATCTCTAACTCCAAACATATCTTTTAGATATGGAATTCAGAATAACTTCTATAGAGATCCATCATCAGAATTATTAATAAGAGGTAGAAATAATTTGCAATATGCTGTTGTAAGTTATTCAGATACTCTTAAGAATAAATTAAATGATGTTAGTGGAACTAATGGTTCTCATTCAGAAATTATTGGATGGGCATATGATGGAAATCCAATTTATGGATCTTATGGATATTCGGATCCAGAAGATATAAATTCCGACATAAAACTATTGAATAGTGGTTACGAATTAACTACAATTGATAATAGACCTTCTGAAGATATTTTCCCCTTAGGATACTTTGTAGAAGACTATGTATATTCTGTAGATTCTGATTTAGATGAATTTAATGGTAGATTTGGAAAAACTATAGATTTTCCAAATGGAGTTTATGCTTATTTTGCAACTACCGAATTGAATGTGGATGAAGGAATAATTGGAAAATTTCCATATTTTATAGGAAATAAATTTAAATCGAAGTATTTAAAAATAAATCAAAATTTAAATCAGTCATTTGATTTTAATAGTTCAAAATTACTAAGAAATACATATCCATATGGAATTGGTGATAAGTTTTCAACAAATGATTTTATATCAGAATCCAATAAATTAACATATCAAGAATCTATAATAGAATCAATATCGACCGGTGGTATTGATGGAATGACTATAATTGAACCTGGAGATAATTACTCAGTAAATGATACTGTAGTTTTTGAAGATGTTGAAGATTTAAGAAACAAACCATTTGTAAAAGTATCTGAAATTTCCGGAAAAGAAGTTTCTAGTATTGATACAGAATTAATATCATATCCAAATTCAGTTCTTTCATGGGAAGATAAAAACTATATTAGAGTCAATGTTTTCCCATATCATGAATATAATGTAGATGATATAATTACAATTAGTGGATTATCAACTGATAGTTTGAAAATAAATGATACATATAAAGTTAAATTTGATACTATAAATTCAACCTTATTTGAATCTATCGGTGATTATTCAACTACTGGAATAGTTACAGACATATATTTGAGCTATATTCCAGAAAATGTATCAGTTGGAAATAGCATAAGAATTGATGATGAATTATTTAAAATTCTAGATTTTTATAATACATTTTCTATTGCAAAAGTAGAAAGATCAGTATCTGGAACTGCACATACTAGTGGTGCTAATATAGAATTTTTGCCCGATTATTTTACCATAGAAAAATCCGTTGATAAATTTATTTCCAATAAATCTAGGAATTTATATTTCAATCCCAATATTGCCCTTTCTGTAGGCGTAAATACTGGTTTTGGCGTTACTGTATCCTATAATATAGGAAATTCTAATTATAATACATTTATTCCATCACAGTCAATACTTTTACAAAATAATAAGTTAAATACTGCGGACAAGATAATATTAAGTAAAGAATCATCATCGTTACCAATTTCTGTCAAAAGTCCTGAAACAAATGCAGAATTTAATATCCCTGATGATGTAAATGAATTTTATGTTGTTAAAAAATCAATTGATTTTATTGGAATTGTAACTAATGTTGGTCTTACAACTTTTTCGAATGGATTATTTTTCTTAGATGGTGGTTCAAATGATTATGGATATCAATTTACTACAGTTGAGGATCAAATAACTGCAGATTCTAATAGAATTACAACCACAGTATCAATTTCAACTTCTCATAATTTGCAAGTTGGTGATAAAGTAAAATTAAATGTTAGACCAGATTTAAATGTTGGTATAGGAACAAGCACGTCCATAAGAGTTAAGTATAAAGATGGAAATCTATTGATAAATGAAATCAAGTTTACTTCTTCAGAAGTAAACAATATTGATAATATATTATCAATATACCAACATAATTTCCATACCGGACAAAAAATATTCTATGACTCCGAAGACAATGTAATATCTGGACTATCTACTGGAGAATATTTCGTATATAAAATTGATGATGACAATATCAAATTGTCAGAAACATATTTAGAATCAATTTCAACTCCACCAACTGTAGTTTCATTTGGATCTGTTGGGGGAAATCTACAGATAATAAGTTCAATAAATCCACCAATTTCAAATTATAGGAATAATAATTTAGTATTTGATCTATCAGATACTTCATTGTCTGGTTATGGTTTTAATGTTTACACTGATGATGGATATGAAAATGTATTTAATGCAATAAAAGATGATGGATTATTTGCAGTTTCTGGAATTGGAACTGTAGGTGTTTCCACTGATGCTGCATTAATTTTAGATTACACTGATAAAACTCCAGCAATATTGTATTACAATTTGACAGAATCTGGAATTCCAGTATCAACTACAGATAAAGATGTAAAACAATATTCTCAAATAACATATAAATCTAGCATTTATAATGGAGAATTTCCAATCATTGGTATAACTGATCAATCTTTTGATATTTGTATACCAAGAATACCTGAAAGATTATCATACAATTCTTCAGACTGTGATCGTTTAGAATATAGCACTACATCATTAAGTGCAAGAGGTCCAATTAAAAAACTATTCGTAGTTAATCAAGGTTACCCTCTTAAGAATTTACCTTCATTCTTATCAGTGAGCAGCTCTCTTGGTAAAGGGGCATTCTTAGTTCCAACATCAAAATCTATCGGAAAGATATTAAGTAGCAGAATTACAAATGAAGGTTTTGATTACTCATCAGATAATACTATTAGACCTGTAGCTAGTGTTCCAAAATCTTTATATCTAACAAATACCAATAAAATAAATTCTGTAAGTGTATTGAATGGAGGATCTGATTACAGTTTTGCTCCAATATTGATAATAGTTGACCCACAGAATGGTGAAGTTATAAACTCTGGATTTTTAGATCCAATAATGTCCGGATCTTCAATATCTAGTGTAGATATTAACATATCTCCTGCCGGTCTTCCAGATGGAGAAGTATTAATTAGATCCATTAATAACAGTAATGGTGTTAATATTGATCGAGTAGAATATTCTCCATCTGGAACAGTAACTTGCACAATAACAACACCAATTGCAGGATTCTCATCTCCATTATTTGAGTTGGGAGAAAAAATATATGTTGAAGGAATTGAAAAGCAATCTTCAGATGGAACGGGATTCAATTCTGAGAATTATGGATACAACTTCTTTACTGTAAGTCAATATTTTGATACAAATCCAGTAAAAGTTGAATTTAATATTTCAAATTATTCAAATAATCCAGGAACACCTAAACAAGTTCAAGAAGGATCTGCATCTATAATCAAATATGATAATTACCCAAGATTCTCTATAGATAAATCTCTTTCATCTTTCTTTGAAGGTGAAAATCTACTTATAAATCGTGGAAATGGATTTGAAAATTCGGGACTGAAAGTTACAAAGGCAAATACTTCCAATATTAGAGTATTGGGCAATTTTACTCCAAAAATTGGTGATATATTAAAGGGAGAAAATACTTCAAGTGTAGGGACAGTTTCATACATAAAATCTAGTGATGCTGTATACAATTCTTCCTGGACCATAGTTAAAGATCTTGGGTGGACATTTAATACTGGAAAATTAAGTGAAAGTTTCCAAGTATTTTCTGATAATGATTATTATCAGAAAATGTCTTATTCTGTGAAGAGCACCAAGACATGGGATGAAATATCTTCAGTAATTAATCCATTAGTCCATATAAGTGGATTAAAAGATTTTGCAGATGTTCAAATAACTGGTAAAGCAGATTCTGGAATATCTACTGAGTCAAAAACTGAATTTGAACTGAAAAATAGTTTCTTCTCGGAGCTTAGAGTTGATAGAATTAATGATTTTGATTTGGCAATAGATGTAAACGTTACTAAAAATGGATCTAGTGATGTTTCTAGATCAGTAAAACTTAATAATACATATTTGCTAGATTTTGTTCTTTGCAAATCTAATAGAGTTTTGGATATTGATGATATAAGTGATGATTTTTCAAGCAAAAATGATAAAAGAAAAGAAAATGAAACAATTATATCAATAAATTCTTCAAATTATTATAATAAATTTTTAATACTTTCCAAAGATATTATCAGTGGAAAAATTCAATTTAATGAAATAATTTCACTTAATGATGATGAAAGTGTATATTCTCTATTTAAAACTCAAATTTCAAACGGAGAAAATATATTAGAAAGTATTATTCCATCATATGATGTGAACTTTAATTATATACTTGATGCATTTCCAGTAGATCCTGATAATTCTGCAATATCGTTCAAAATATTGAAGGAAACATTTATTAATGATTTTGTAGGATCAAATTCAAATGAATTAGGTTGCATTTCATTACTGTCTAGCAATGTGGAGGCAGAATCTGGCATATCTACTAGTGTCTATAATTTAGACACTAACGATTACTCTGCTGTCCATTCTAGTATTCAAATATTGAATGATGACAAATCTAAGATGAATTATGTTGAAATTTATGTTTCACATGATGGAAATGATACTTTTATAAATCAATATTATTTTGATTCTGAAGATGGATTTAGTTTCTCTTCACTAGGGCAATTTGAACCATCTTTAGATGGCGGAGAGTTATCATTAAATTATACAAGTAACACTGAGGAAAACTTAACTATTAGAAGTAGAAGTGTTGCATTTGGATCTACATCTTTGGGAATTGGGACATACAGATTCCTTTCAGAAAATCAACCAGATGGATCCGAAAGAACTGCTCTATATCAATCTCAATTTGATACAATAACATCAGGAACTGGAGAAGTATTCTCTATAGATTCTAATTTATTCTCTGCGGTCAAATCAACTGTCAAGGTAAGCACTGGTCAAACTAGCTCAGTCCATCAAGTTATTTCATTATTTGATGGTTCTGACGTATATGTTTCCGAATATCCATTCTTATCTGCTAGAAGTGAAGTTGGTGTAGGAACATTTATTGGAGATTTTTCTCTTGGACAGTTTAAATTATCGTTTAAACCTTATTCATACCCAGATGATGTTGAAATTATTTCCTTTAATCAATGCTTCTATAAAGATTACGATGAAATTAATCAACCATTAGATTTGAATTATTCCCCAGTTAATGAATCTCTAAGTTTAGCAAATTATTATGGAAACAATGTAGATTTGGGATATAAAGTTGATTTTGAAATGAATTATAAAGGTTCTCCAATATTTGCAAAATCTTTTGATCCATCAAATACTAGTGTAGTAGATTTTTCTACTAATTCATTCAATATTAAAGATCATTTATTTAATACTGGGGAAGAATTAAAATATACTCCAGGATCAACGTTTGTAGGAATTGGAAGTTCTCCTATAGGAATAGTTGAAACTGAGGATAATGTTGGAGTATTAACTGATCTTCTACCATCTACATTATATGCTATTAGAGATGATAATGATACATTTAGAGTAGCAACTAGAAAGGAATATGCTACTGCCGGATATGGTGTTACATTTACTTCTGTTGGAATTGGTAATTATCATCAAATTGAGATGGTAAAGAAAAATGAAAAATCTTTAATTTCAATTAATAATTTAGTTCAAAGTCCAATTTCATATACCTACATTAGTCATGTTCTTGCAAACAATTCTGGTCAAATTTCTGCTGGTGCCACTACTTTTGCTCTTAGTGGAATAAGTTCAATTAGACCTAAAGATGTATTGAGGATTGAAGATGAATATGCAATAGTTGAAAATGTTGGATATGGAACTGAAAGTGTAGGTCCCATAACATTCTCCGGAAATGAACCTTTAGTTGAAGTTTCTAGAGGATCTTTTGGATCTAAGGCGTTATCTCATCTAGATGGAACTAATTGTCAAATCTATAGGGGTGCATATAATATCAATGGAAATAAAATATACTTCATTGATCCACCAAAAGGAAATAATTTAGATTTAGTTCGTGCTAGTGAAAGTAATCTATCTATAGATCGAGATAGTTTTAATGGTAGAGTATTCTTGAGAAAGAGTTATGAAAGTAATGAAGTATATGATGACATTTCAGATCAATTTACTGGAATTGGACAAACATTCACATTAACTGCTCAAGGAATAAACACTGTAGGTTTAGGAACTAGTGGTGGTAATGGACTAGTATTCATTAATGGTGTCTTCCAATCACCAACTACTGAAAATAATTCCGATAATAATTATATTATTGAGGAAGATCTCAATCTTGGAATATCTAGTATCACCTTCACTGGAATAACATTTGAAGAAAATGATTTCTTATCTGAAATTGATATAAATCAGAATAAACTTCCAAGAGGAGGTGTTATTGTATCATATGGATCAACTGCAGGACTTGGTTTTGCACCTCTAGTTGGAGCATCAGTAACAGCAGTTTTAAATTCTGGTTCAATAATCTCTGTAGGAGAACAACCATCTGATGAGATTGGTTCTGGTTATTATGAAATTCCTTCAGTAGAAATTATCGATCCTGATCATAATGGTGATGATGCTATTATTAATGCAATTGTTGGTGCTGGTGGAACACTGGCATTTGATGTTGTCTTCGGTGGAACAGGTTATGTAAATCCATTTATAAATGTTGGATCACCATCTTATAGCAATCTCTCTATAATTGGTGTTTCTAGACTATCAGAGGGACCTACAACAGACTCTGGATTTGGTGCTCTTATAACTTTAGATGTAGGACCAAGTGATTCTGTTGGTATTGGTTCTACTCTTTACGAAGTTAAAGGATTTAATATTGTTAGAAATGGTTATGGTTTTAGAAGAGGCGATGTATTTAAACCAATTGGTCTAGTTACTGATAGAAATCTATCTGCTCCAATATATGATTTTGAAATTACTGTGGTAGATACATTTTCTGATGAATTTAGTGCTATTCAGATTGGGGAACTTGATTATATAGATTCTTTAGCACCATATCAAGATGGAAAGAGAGTCAGATTCCCACTAATTTACAGAGGAGAAAACTTAACTTTTGAGACTGATGAACTTGACGAAGAGTCTGAATTGATTGATTTGAACAATGTTTTAGTTATCTTTATAAATGGAGTTTTACAAGAACCAATAAAATCATATCAATTTAATGGTGGATCTACATTCACATTTACTTTCCCGCCAAAAGAATCTGATGACGTTAAGGTCTTCTTCTATAGAGGAACTAGAGGTGAAGATAGTCTTCAATTTGATATTGATGAAACTATACAAATTGGAGATACTGTTCAAATTGTATTAAACAATGAAATTGAAAATACAAAAACTCAAGATGAAAGAATTGTTTATTCCATAACAAGCTCTGATGTTTTCCAGACAAATATATATCAGTATGTTGGTATAGATGATCAAAATTATAAGCCATTGCATTGGACAAAACAAAAATCTGACTTAATACTTAATAATGAGGAATTATCAAAAGCAAGAAGATTAAAATCATCTCAAGTATATCCAACTGCCAATATTATAAGTAATTTTGATGCAAATTCAACAGAAATATATGTTGATGATATTAGTTTATTTGATTATGAGGATGAAACTATAATTAATTTTGATGCTCTTGTATTTACAAACGCTGTTGGAGTTGGAACAACTATACCATCAAAAAATTATGAATTAATTTCTGGCGTAAATAATCTAGAAGGATTTAATGCTAGTGTAACTAGCATATCTCCAACTTCTGGAATTGGTGCTGCTGATGGAATTGAATTTGTAATTAGTAGAGACCCATTCACGTTCACTAATTTTACTGTTGGAACAGTATTTTATATTACTGAGACTAATGTTGGACAGGGAGTCATTTCCTTAGATAATTCTGGATCAAATACTTTATCAATATCCACATCATTTGTCAATAACATTTATCAAGTTGCATCTTTCAATTCTTCAACTGGAACTATAGTATGCAATGTCGATTCCGGATCAAATCTTTCTGGAATAACAACTTCAGGAACATTAAATTATCCTGTAGGAAAACTTTCTTGGGGAAGACTTTCTGGATTCCAGAGAAGATCTGTTGATCCACTAGATATTGATATAATGGGATATACTTCTAGTGTTGGTATGACATCTGATTCATATAATTCTGGATTATCAACATATCCCATCATTCAGAGAAGAAACTTTGGATTCAGAGATAGTGGTGCTCTAATAGTATAAATATAAGAAAAAAGTTATATAGATGTCCGCACTTGTAACAGATCAATTTAGAATTGAAAATTCTTCGAATTTTGTAGAATCTATAAAAGATTCTACAAATTCTTATTATATCTGGGTTGGATTGCCAAATCCAAGTGTTTATACTGGATTTGCTAGAAATGAAAACTGGCAGGGATCTCCAGGTGTTTCTGAAGGTTTTGTCCCAAATCCAGTTGATAATCTTAGCTATTTGAATCAATATAAAGATACTCTACTTTTTGGAAAAAGAGTAACTTCTTCTAGTGTAAGAAGAGTTGTGAAGAGAGTTGATTGGGTTAGAGGTAAAAAATATGATATGTATAGACATGATTATAGTTTTTCAAATCTAACTACAGTATCAAAAAGACCAAGATTATTCGATTCTGAATTTTATGTAATTAATAGTGAATATAATGTGTATATTTGCATAAAAAATGGAAGTGGTGCAGGAAATAATCAGGCAAATCAATCTCAATATGAACCAAAATTTACTGATTTAGAACCATCTGCTGCAGGAAATGGTTCAGATGGATATGTGTGGAAATATTTGTTTACTATTTCACCTTCAGATATTATAAAATTTGATTCTACAGAATATATACCATTACCAAACGACTGGTCAACATCAACTGACTCAAATATTGTAAGTGTAAGAGAATATGGCAATTCTGATTTAAATGAAAATCAGATTAAAACTGTTTTTATTGCTGAAAGTGGTTCAGGATATACTTCAGGTGAAGTTTCAATCTTAGGTGATGGTTCTGGAGCTAAAGTTTCAATAGAAACAAATTCCGCAGGAGAAATAATTAATACTACCGTAACTTCCGGAGGTTCTGGATATTCATATGGTATTGTTGACTTAGGAAATTTACAACCAATTGGAAATATATCCAATCCAGCAAAATTAATTCCAATTATCCCACCATCAAAAGGTCATGGGTATGATATTTACACCGAATTGGGTGCAGATAAGGTATTATTATATACTAGATTTGATTCTTCAACTAGAGATTTTCCAGTAAATTCTAGATTTTGTCAAATTGGTATTGTAAAAAATCCAAAAGAATATGCATCGGATCAAATTTATTATGGTGGAGAATTTTCAAATTTACAATCAATTATTTTTGATAGCGTAAATGAATTTTCTCCAACAGTTGGAGAAAAAATTAAACAAACAATTACTGGAGTTGGGACTGCAGTTGGATATGTAGCATCTTATGATGACGATACTAAGGTTTTAAAGTATTTTACTGATAGATCTCTTTATAATGGTGATTCTAATGATGAAACTGATTATATTGGTGTTTCTGTTGATGGGAGAAATATAGATTTTACCAATGCAGGATTAAACGTAATTGGAGAATCTAGTGGTTTTTCTGGAAGTATTTTAAATTTCTCTGGAATAACTACAAACATCCAAAATTCAATTGTAAATCTGGGAGTCAATTTTACTGAAGGACTTGCTTCTTCAGAGATAAATAAAAGAACGGGGGATATTTTATATATTGACAATAGACCTCTAGTCTATAGAAATGAAAGACAAAAAGAAGACATCAAAATCATTCTCGAATTTTAACCAATGGCACAAAAAACTAATTTAAATGTAAGTCCTTATTTTGATGATTTCGATGCTGAAGATAATTATTATAAAGTATTATTTAAGCCTGGGACTCCCATTCAGTCTAGAGAATTAAATAATCTCCAGTCAATACTACAAAATCAAATTGAATCCTTTGGAAGTCATATATTTAAAGAGGGTTCATTAGTAATACCTGGAAGTGTTACATATGATCCTCAATATTTTGCTGTTAAATTAAATCAAACATACTCGAATATTGATATTCGATCATATATTGAGCAATATATAGGAAAGCAAATTGAAGGGGAAACCTCTGGAGTAACTGCAATAGTTCAGAGAATAGAATTTCCAAATGAAACCAACAATTTAGATTATATTACACTATATGTAAAATATCTTGATGCTAATAATGATAATGTTATTAGTTCTTTTGAAGATGGAGAATCGTTAATATCAAACGTAGCAATTACTTATAGTGAAAATACTGTAATTAATGAAGATACTCCATTTGCAACTTTATTGGAAGTAGACGCTACCGCTATTGGGTCTGCAGTATCAATAACTGATGGAATATACTTCATACGAGGGACATTTGCAAAGGTATATAAACAAACTTTAATTTTAGATTATTATACAAATACTCCATCATACAGGGTTGGTCTTCAAGTATCTGAAGAAATTGTAAGTGCTAAAGATGATAATCAATTGTATGATAATGCTAAAGGATTTAATAATTATTCAGCACCAGGATCAGATAGATTTAAATTGACATTAACTTTAGATAAGAAAGAATTAGGAACAGTAGAATCTGATGTCGATTTTATAGAAATTCTCAGAATAGATGGTGGAGATATAAAGAAAATTACAGTAAAGAACCAATATTCATTAATTAGAGACTATCTGGCAAAAAGAACATTTGAAGAATCTGGAAATTATTCTGTAGCACCATTCAAATTATCACTACACAACTCTTTAAATAATAATATTGATAGTGAAGGATTATTTTTCCAAAATGAATTTACCGATGAGGGTAATATACCTTCAGATGATTTAATGTGCCTAAAATTATCACCAGGAAAGGCATATGTAAGAGGATTTGATATTGACAAACCAGTCACTACAATAATTGATGCCAATAAACCAAGAAAAACGCAAAAAGTAGAATCTCAAATAGTTACTTTTGATTTTGGAAATTTAATTAGAGTAAATAATGTTTATGGAGCACCAAGATTAAATTATATTGTAGAGTTGCATAATGCAAGAAGAACTGCTGGCAATCCATTTACTACCAGTAAAATTGGAGAAGCTAAAATTTATAGTTTTTCATTGACAGATGCAAAATATACTGGACCAGAATCTAGTTGGGATCTTTATCTTTATGATATTCAGACATACACTAAGATAACGTTGACTAGTGGAACAATATCTAATGCTGAATTGCCAGAATCTTCATTTGTAAAAGGAGCAGATAGTAGTGCAACTGGATATGCAGTTACTTCTGGTGGAGGATCATCTACTATATTACTATCGCAAACTTCTGGAAAATTTTCTTCTGGTGAAAAGTTAATAATTAATGGTTTTGAAACAAATTATATTATTTCCACAGCAGTTTCATATAGTATTTCTGATATTAAGCAAGTATATCAAGATGTAGCAAATACTTCATATCAAAATGCATTTCTTTGCGACACTGTTTTACAAAATGTAACCCCAGTAGGATTTAATGCTTCAGACACTTTAGTAATAGGACCTACTGGTGAAGCAACATCTCCTGGAAATTCATTTTCTACAGTTAATGTTGGAGATATTGTAAGATATCAGCATCCAGATTTTTCAGATGAAGTTTATAATGTTATTACTGGAGTAAATGCTTCTTCATTAACACTAGAATCAGTTTTAAGTGTTGCTGGAGTATGTGAAGGAACTGTCCAAGGAAGTTTCACCGCATCTTCATTCTCTATAGGATCACCAAGAGTAGTAAATACTAATTCTACAGGTTTATATGAATCTCTTCCAGATAGAGTAATTTCTTCTATAGATTTAAGTTCTGTATCTTTAACATTTAGTGCTCAAACTAATATAACTAGATCAGCTGGTAGTCCTATTGTAATTTCAGTATCTGATTTTGACGTTCCAAATACATCAAATTTCTTACCATATGATGAAGAGAGATATTCCATTCATTATACAGATGGAACTATAGAGCCTTTAGATTCTACTAAAGTTACAGTTTCGGGAAATCAAGTAACATTTTCTAATTTCGATGATACCAATAAAGTAACAGATGTTATTATTGCAACTTTTAGTAGACAAAATATAACCAATAAATCAAAAACATTAGTTCGCAGTCAAGTAACAAATATTACATTATCAAAATATAAAGAGTCTGGAAGTGACCCATCTACAACAATTAATGACGGATTGGCATATAATCAATATTATGGTTTAAGAGTTCAAGATGAAGAAATTTGCCTGAATTATCCAGATGTAGTTAAAGTGTGGGCAGTATATGAATCTTTAGATACCAATGCTCCAGTTTTAGACAAATTGACATTTAGTTCTGTATTAAATGTTGAGGAAAATGTTATTGTTGGTGAAAATGTTATTGGAAACTCTAGCAGATGTATAGCAAGAGTAGTTTCAAAATCTGCAGAGACTGTCGAGATTGTTTATTTAAATAATAATAGATTTATAGAAAGTGAAGTAGTAACATTTAGTGAAACTGGATTATCTAGTGAAATTGGAGAAATAATTGATGGAAGTTATTTGAATTTAACAAATTCTTATAGATTAGATAAAGGTCAAAGAGAACAATATTATGATTACTCTAGAATAGTAAGAGTTCTATCTAAAGAAGAACCATCCAAAAAACTTCTAATAGTATTTGATTATTTTTCTGTTCCAAATAATGATACTGGCGATATTATTTCGGTTTTATCATATCCTAGTGACCAATATAAAAATATACCACTACTGAATTCTGGAACTATAAGAGCATCTGATGTTCTGGATTTCAGACCTAGAGTAACAGAAGGATTTAGTCAAACAAACGTATCACCATTTTACTACACAAATAGAGATTTTAGCACTAAAATTGATTTAAATATATCTCCAAATGAAGGAGCTTTATTATCATATGACAGATATCTTGGAAGAATTGACAAAGTATATTTGGATAAAAATGGAAACTTTATTTATCTTGAGGGTCAATCTGCTTCAGATCCAAAATCTCCTGTAAAGAAAGATGATATAATGGAATTAGCAACTGTTGAAGTTCCACCATATCTATATGATATTAAAAATGCATTGATAACGATTAAAGATAATCGAAGATATACAATGAGAGACATTGGTGTCATTGAAAATAGATTAGAAAATCTTGAAAGAGTAACTTCTTTATCACTTTTGGAGTTAAATACTCAAAATCTTCAAATACAAGATGCTGAAGGATTTAATAGGTTTAAGACCGGATTTTTTGCAGATGCATTTAAAGATTTGGATAGAGCAGATCTTTTATATACTTTTTCTGAAATAAGTAATAATCTTGGTGGACTAACTCCCCTATCTGCAAAAAATAGTCTTAAGAATTTCCTAGCACCAAAATTAAATGTTGGAGATAGTCAAATTGATTTATCTACCGATTATGAATTGATTGATACTAAAGCTGTAAAGAGAGGTCCATGTGTCTTATTGGATTATGAACCAGAATTATGGGTAGAACAGACTTTAGCTACTCAAGTTGAAAATGTAAATCCATTCCATGTAGTAACTTATAGGGGACTAGTTACATTATCCCCAAGTAGAGATAATTGGACAAGAACTATTCAATTGGAAGATGTTGTCATTAACATCAGAAATTCAAGTAGTTCTTCATCATCTCAAACTGTTCAAGGTAGAGATATTGTAACTGAAATTGCAAACTGGGATATTGCCCAAGGAGAAAGATTAGAAGTTATTACTGGTCAAGTAAGTAGCACTTCAACTTCCACATCAACTAGCACTTCTTTCAGCTCTTCAAGTAGAACTGACCTTGTAGACACATATGCTGAAGAGTATATGAGATCGAGGAATGTTACCTTTAATGTAACAAATACAAAACCATATACTAGATATTACCAATTCTTAGACGGGAACAGTGCTGTAGACTTTATTCCAAAGTTTATTGAAATTGCTTCAGATAGTTCATTGCAAGAATATGGATCAAGTAAAGATTATATAATTGGTGAGACTGTTATTGGATATGATAAACAAAATAATCAAATTATTTCTTTTAGAGTAGCAGCTCCAAATCATAAAACTGGTTCATTTAATAGTCCAGCAACTGTATATGAAGTAAACCCATATATTAGATCTGAACTTTTACCTGATGACTACACAAATACTTCTAAAGTTATTAACGTTGATTTATTAGCACTTTCAGAAGAAGCTCAGGGATTATATTCTGGATATGTAAATGTTGGAACAAAGTTAATAGGACAAACTAGTGGTGCTGTTTCTTATGTTAAGGATTTGAAATTAGTTTCAGATAACTTTGGAGATCTTGCTGGTTCATTCTTCCTTAAAGATCCAAATACAGTTCCTGCACCATCTGTAAGGATTAATACTGGAACAAAAACATTTAGAATTACATCTAGTCAAAATAATACTCCAATAATACCAGGAAGCACTCAAATTTCAGCAGCAGAAGCACAATATTTATCTGAAGGAACTGTTGAAGAGTATCAAACTACCATAACAAATGTAACTACAGTTACGACAGTAGTAACAACAACTACTACTGTTCAAAACACTGTTGATGCATATTTTGATCCTCTTGCACAATCATTCTCAGTAGGAGGATCTGGAACTACTAATAATGATGAAGAAGGTTCATTCCTATGTGAATTTGATCTTTTCTTTGCAAATAAAGATTCTGGAAGTAATCCAATTACCGTTCAGATCAGGACAGTTGAATTGGGAACTCCAACTAGAGTTGTTATCGGACCTCCAGTTGTTCTTAAACCAAGTGATATTGCAACATCCACTGCAGGTGATGTTGCAACAAGAGTAAAACTACCATATCCAATATATTTGGCACCAAATCAGGAATATGCCATAGTATTATTGGCACCAGAAAGCACTGAATACGAAGTTTTCATTGCAGAAATGGGTAAAGCAGTATTGAAACCATCAACTCTGCCAAATTCAGAAACTCAATTCTATACTCAACAATTTGCGATGGGTAGTCTCTTCCTTTCGCAAAACGGATCCATTTGGACTCCAAATCAGTTCCAAGATCTTAAGTTTAGACTGTATCGTTGCAAGTTCAAAAACTCTGCCGCAAATGCATATTTCTTCAATCCTACCCTAGATAGGAGTAATGGATATGTAAGAAGATTAACTGAAAATCCTGTTACCACAATTCCAAGAAGAATATCTGTAACTTTCGATGATTTATCTATCTCAACTCTCGGATATGATATTGATTCAATAATTGGAGTAAAGATATCTGAAACAGAAAAAGATCAAAATTATGGATCAGTAGTCTCTGTTGGAGCATCTGTAGTTTCATTAGCAGTTCTTGATGGCGGATCTGGATATTCAGATGGATTTAATTTTGCAACAAGTTCTGTTGGAAGTAATGCATTTGGGCTTGAATGTGACATAGTTACATCAGATGGTGCGATTATTAGTGCTACTCCATCCCCATTTAATTTAGGATCAGGTTATATTGAGGGAAGTATTATTGAAGTTGATACCGCAAATGGTAGAGGTGGAAGATTAATAGTAACTACAGATCCAACTATCATTAATACATTATATCTTGGTGGGGTTCAAGGAGAATCATTTACTGTAGATGGAACAAATAATTTAGTAGTATATGATAGTGGAGGAAATAGAAATACATTTACTCCTCCAGTATTAATTACAAATTCAAATACTGTTTCCGAAATATTCTCTGGAAAATATATGGCGGTAAATCATTTCAATCATGGAATGTATGCAAGCAATAATAAAATAAAATTATCAGGAATTTTACCATCAGATATTTCATACACTATAACACAAGCAGTATCTTCTTCAGACTCTACAATTTCGGTATCCGATATTGATAAATTCTCAACTTTTGAAGGTGTTCCAGTAAGTAGTGAAAATCCAGGATATGCAATTATTCAAAATGAAATTATAAAGTATGAAAGCACTTCAACTGGAGTTCTAGATATTGTTTCTAGAGGACAAGATTCAACGTTAACACTTGACTATCCATCTGGAACTCCGATAAGAAAATATGAATTGCAAGGAGTATCTTTAAGGAGAATAAATACCACTCATACAATTAGCGATTATGACATAGGAATAGATAGATATTTTATTGAAATTGATAGAACTGCAAATGGTCCAGATAGATCAATTGATAATACAACTTTAAATTATCCACTACTATCGTTCTCATCTCAACTATCTTGTGGTGGACCTAATGTATTTGCATCAGAAAATATACAATATAATGCAATCGTTCCATACTTTAATATAGTTTCCCCAACAAATTCCACAAAAGTTACTGGAAGAATTCGATCTGTTAGTGGAACAAGTGCAAATGGAACTGAAGTATCTTTTGAGGATCTAGGATTTGAAGACGTAATTTTAAATAATTTAAATACTTTCGATAAGACTAGAATTGTTTGTTCAAAAGTAAATGAAGATAACTTCCTATCTGGACTTCCCAGAAATAAATCATATACTTCGGCATTAACTTTAGAGACAAGCAATCAATATCTATCACCAATAGTTTTCTTAGATAATTGTTTTACTGAATTTAGATCTTATAGAGTGAATAGTCCTATTACAGATTATTCTACAGATTTAAGAGTAAATACTTTCGATAGAGATCCACATGCTGCTACATATGTTACTAGAGATATTTTGCTGAAAAATCCAGCAACATCACTCAAAGTTATTATTTCAGCATATAGACATTCATCAGCAGACTTTAGAGTTCTATATAGTTTAATTAGACCTGATTCTAGTGAAGTTCTTCAGAATTATGAATTATTCCCAGGATATGATAATTTAACATCAGATTCTGATGGAGATGGATATTTGGATGTTGTTGATCCATCTAGAAATAGTGGATTGCCAGATTTATTTGTTAGACCAAGTAAATCTAATGAATTTTTTGATTATGAATTCTCAGTTGGAAATCTTCCACAATTTATTGGATTTAAAATTAAAGTTGTTATGTCATCAACTAATCAGGCATATCCAATTGTATTAAGAGACGTTAGAGCACTTGCAGTAAGATGATCAGAGTAGAAGGACATTCAAATTTATACAGAGATGAAAGATCAGGATCTATTGTTAATACTGATGATCTTTCCTATAATCAGTATTTAAATACTGTAAATAATAGGAAGAAAAAACAAAATGAAATAGAAAATATCAAAAAAGATATTGAAGAGATAAAATCATTACTTAAGGAGATTATAAATGGATCCAAATAGCATTTCTTTAGATTCAATGTCCAAAAATTTTGAATATGAAAGGGTTTCCAGATTAGTAGATAATATGGAAATGGATGATTTGAAAAATATATCAAAATACTTCTGCAAAATGTATCTTAAACAACAAGAAGTGATTACCTCTCTTATGAATGTTGAAATATAAATATACCTGTAGGAGCATTTTTATTAATGGCAAAACCTTCAAGTAGAAAAGAATTAATTGAATATTGTAAAAGAAGGTTAGGCGCACCTGTCCTTGAGATAAATGTTGCCGAAGAACAAATTGATGATATTGTTGATGATTGCATTCAATATTTTCAAGAACGTCACTTTGACGGTGTTGCTCAAACTTACCTGAAGTATAAAATAACTCAAGAAGATATTGATAGAGGAAGAGCAAGTAAAACAGATGGACCTGGAGTAGAATCAACAGAAGTTACTACTAATATAGTTGGAACAGCAACTACATTCACATATGCAGAAACCAGCAATTATTTAAAAATTCCAGATTATGTGATAGGTGTCAACAAAATATATCAATTTGAAGGTTCTAATAGTATTGCAAGTGGTATGTTTAGTATAAAATATCAATTGTTTTTGAATGATGTTTATTATTGGGGATCAACAGAACTTTTAACTTATGCAATGACTAAAACATATCTCGAAGATATTGACTTTTTACTCACTACACAAAAGCAAATAAGATTTAATAAGAGATCTAATAGATTGTATTTAGATATTGATTGGTCTGCATTAACAGCAGGAGAATATATGATTATAGATTGCTACAGAGCATTAGATCCATTAAATTATGAAGAAATATGGAATGATTCATTCCTAAAACAGTATATTACATCATCTATTAAAAAGCAATGGGGACAAAACTTAATTAAATTCCAAGGAGTAAAACTTCCTGGTGGAGTGGAGTTTAATGGAAGACAACTTTATGATGATGGGCAAAGAGAAATAGAAGATTTAATGTCTAAAATGTCTTCAACTTATGAATTACCTCCACTTGATATGATAGGATAAAAATATGTTAAATCCATTTTTCTTACAAGGATCTAAGGGTGAACAAGGTCTTATACAAGATCTTGTTAATGAACAAATAAAAATGTATGGTGTTGATGTATACTATATTCCAAGAAAATATATTTTACAGAATACCATAATAAGAGAAGTAATAGAATCTAAATTTGATGCTGCTTTTCCTATAGAAGCATACGTTTCTACATATGATGGATATGGTGGTCAAGGAACTTTATTGTCTAAATTTGGAATTCAAGAGTCTGATGATTTAACATTAGTAATATCAAGAGAAAAATTTGAACTTTACATAACACCGTTAATCAAAAATTTACAAGACATTGAAATATCAGATAGACCAAAAGAGGGTGATTTAATATTTTTCCCACTAGGCGAAAGAATATTTGAAATTAAATACGTTGAACATGAATCTCCATTTTACCAACTACAGAAGAATTATGTTTACGAATTGAGATGTGAACTATTCAGATATGAAAATGAAATTATTGATACTAGTATTGAAGAAATTGATACTCAATTAGAAGATGAAGGATACATTACTACTGTAGAATTTATTGGTGCTGGAACCAGTGCAAGAGCTTCTGCAATTATGGGGACAGGATATATTGATAAAATTTACCTTGACAACGATGGTTATGGATATCTAACTCCACCAGAAATAAGAATAGAATCACCACCAAATATTGGAATTACTGCAAAAGCGATAGCAGTAACAACAAATAAAAACAATACCCACTCAATTGAAGAAATTATATTAACGTTTGCTGGAGTAAATTATATTACCCCACCAAAAATAGAAATAATTAGTGATACGGGTAGAGGAGCTATAGCAACATGCAGTCTTGGTGTGGGAACTGCTGTTGTTGGTTATAAAATGTTTGATTTTGGAAGTGGATACACTACAGAAACCGCTGTTGTAACAGTAGAAGATCCACCATCCGATAATCCTATTGGTTTTGCAACTGCTGTAGGTATTGCTTCTGTAACAAATGGACAGATATTCTCCATAAATGTTGCAAATACGGGATTGGGATATACTCAAAAGTCTCCAGGTCCAAATGTTAGTATATCCTTACCAGCAGAAACTATTGGATATGGAACTTATATTTTCAATGAAATAGTTACTGGTTCACAATCTGGCGTAAAAGCAAGAGTGAAGTCATGGGATTCATTAAACTTTAAGTTAAATGTTGCCCCAATATCTAGTGATACAAATAATGTATTGTTCTATTCTGGAGAATCTGTTGTTGGATCAACATCTCTAGCATCTTATGTAGTGAAACAGTATGATTCTAGAGATACTAATGATAAATATTCTGATAATACTAATATTGAAAATGAAGCTTTTGAAATTTTAGATTTCACAGAAGAAAATCCATTTGGGAACTACTAATGTTAGGAACATATTTTTATCACGAAATAATAAGAAAAACAATAATTGGATTTGGGACATTATTCAATACTATCCACATTAAGCATATTGATCCAACATCAAAGACTCTATCTGATATTGAAGTTCCATTGAGTTATGGACCAACTCAAAAATTTCTTGCTAGATTGAGAGAAGAGGAACAATTAAATAAACCAGTTTCAATTACTCTCCCAAGACTTTCTTTTGAGGTTACATCAATACAATATGATGCATCAAGAAAATCTTCTGTAACACAAACATTTAGATCCAGTGATGGACAAAATATTAAAAAGGTATTTTTACCAGTTCCATATAACATTGGGTTTCAATTAAATCTAATGTCAAAATTTCAAGATGATGCCCTACAAGTTACCGAACAAATACTTCCATTTTTCCAACCTTCATTCAATATAACTATAGACTTAGCAGACTCTATTGGAGAAAAGAGAGATGTTCCAATTGTTTTGGATAGTATAAATTTCACTGATGATTATGAAGGTGATTTTAATAGCAGAAGAATATTAATATATACTTTTAACTTTACTGCAAAAACATATTTATTTGGTCCTATTGCAGATTCTACAGATGGACTCATTAGAAAAGTTCAAGTTGATATGTATGCTGATACTAATATAAAAACTGCAACAAGAGAAGTCAGATATACTGTTACTCCAGATCCTATTGATGCAAACCCTGGAGATGATTATGGATATACAGAATCAATTGAAATGTATTTTGACAGTAAAGATTATAGTCCAACAAATCAATTAGACAAGTAGTAACATGGATAATATTAATGATGACAATATTTTGCCAGTAGAAGTAGACTCTACTGTAACTAATACTGAAATAGTAAAATCCAAAAAATCTGATCATATAGATAAAGATTATGATTATGTTAGAGCAAATTTATATTCATTAATAGAAAAAGGACAAGAAGCTATTAATGAAGTGATGGAAGTTGCAGGTGAGGGTGGAAGTCCAAGAGCGTATGAAGTTGCTGGACAGTTAATAAAAAGTGTTTCAGAAACTACAGATAAACTGATAGATCTACAGAAAAAACTTAGAGATATTGATTCTGAAGTTACTAAAACAACAAATAACGTTACAAATAATGCAGTTTTTGTTGGATCGACCTCAGATTTATCAAAATTACTAAAACAAGGATTTCTAAATAATAATAAGCCAAAAGATCAATAAAATTCTCATGAAAAAAGACCATGAAATATCAATGGCACATTCTCAGTTGAATAAAACTGTAGAAAATATAAAAAAACTGAGAAAGTCTCTTGGTAAAAAGGAAAAAAATATTCCTGCATGGGTTCAAGCTAAGATTACTGATACTGAACATAATATGGATGCTGCTTCTGGATACATGGATGAAGCAAAAAAATGTTGGAAAGGATATAAAAAGAAAGGAACTCAAAAATTATTTGGAAAAACTTACAACCGCTGCGTAAAGGCAGGTTATGAAGTTGAAGGTGAAGTTTTGGATGAAAAGCGCGATGGAAAATCTGCAAAAGATCCTGGATATTCATTGAGAGATTGGTTTAAAGGTGGTGGATGGGTTCAGGCAGGAGGTAAATATGATGGTAAACCATGCGCAAAACAACCTGGACAGAAAACTAAACCTTTTTGTAGAGATGCAGATGATCGTGCTGCAATGAGTAAAGATAAAAGAAACAAGAGAGCTGCTAAAAAACGTAAAGAAGATCCTAATCCAAATAGAAGGGGTAAAGCTAAAATGGTCACTGAAAAGAAAGATGCTTGTTACCACAAGGTAAAGTCCAGATATAAAGTTTGGCCTAGTGCATATGCATCTGGAGCATTGGTAAAGTGCCGTAAAGTTGGTGCTTCTAGCTGGGGAAATAAATCCGAATCCCTTGATGGAATTACATTTTCGCAATTCATGTCTGAAGCAAAATCTGCGGCATGGACTAGAAAATCCGGAAAAAATCCCGAAGGTGGATTAAATGAGAAAGGAAGAAAATCATATGAAAGACAAAATCCCGGATCTGATCTTAAAGCACCAAGTAAAAAAGTTGGAAATCCCCGTAGAGCATCTTTTTGTGCTCGAATGAAAGGAATGAAAAGTAAATTAACATCAAATAAAACTGCTAGAGATCCCGATAGCAGAATTAACAAGTCCCTCAGAGCCTGGAATTGCTAAAATGAAAAAAGATCTATCAGAAAACATCACTATTCAAGGTGATTTTAACGGAACATTGAATGTTGGAAACTCTTCACCAGAACCAAAAAATTTTGGTGAGTCATTTACTGCAGATGTAATGTGGCAAGGTAATTTGTATAGAATGGATTTAACTAGTGCAAATATTCCAACTAGAGAATCTCTTGGAGAAGAGATTCAAAGAGAATATCCAGGTGCTGTTGTCCATAACATCTATCCATCAAACGTAAATAATAATAGCACATTAAAAATTACAGGACTACAAAGATATCAACCAGAAAGACTAACTTGGACTAACTAATTATGGCTCAGTGGAATAAAAATCAACAAGATTATTTGAATCAAGAAAGGACTTTATTTGAAGTTTTTATGTGTGCCGATAGATACGGCAATATTGGCAACTGTGGGGTAACTACAGGAGCAGGAAGTGGTGGATATGATGCTTTTGGTAGATCAAGAACATCAGAACCATTTACTCTTGCAGATTATTCCCATCAATATGGATTAAATGAAAATATTTTATCCAAAAAAGTTGGAGCTGCATCTACTGTAGAACATCTTACAAATAAAGCTTCTGCATCACTTATAGTTGGAGATGGAAATTCTGATTATGTGATACATCAAACTAGAATGTATCACCATTACATGCCAGGAAAATCTCAATTTGCACTTTCAAGTTTTAATTTCCAAGATGTTAGAGAAAATACAGTAAAAAGAACTGGATATTTTGATGATAGAAATGGAGTATTTGTTCAGCAAGATGGTAATGGATCTATTTCTATTGTAAAAAGAGATTATATTTCCGGAATCGCTACAGATACTATTATAAATCAATCAGATTGGAATTTAGACAAACTTGATGGATCAACTCAATCTGGAATAAGTCTTAATTTTACAAAAACTCAGTTATTTGCAACAGATTTTCAATGGTTAGGAGTAGGTAGAATTAGGTGTGGGTTTGTTATTGGAGGAAATTTAATTTACTGCCATGAATTTAATCATTCTAATGTAGAGGAAAACGTATATTGGAGTCATCCATCTTTACCTATTAGATGTGAAGTTAGAAATACCGATTCTACTATCGGTATTACTTCTATGCAACAAATATGTTCTACAGTATTAAGTGAAGGTGGATATGAAGAAAGTGGACTTGAATATGCTGCTGGAGTAACTGCTCCAATTACAATTACTGGATCAAATAGTTCTCCAAATCATATCAAATGCATTGCTGCTATTAGATTAAAAAATACTTTTAATGGATATCCAAATAGATCTGTAATAAGACTTACAGATCTTCAAATTCTTTCAACATCATCACCATGCAAATGGACTCTTTATAGAGTTCCAAATACTTCAAATGTAACCGGTGGAACATGGGAAAGTATTGGAGAAGATTCTTCTATTGAATATAACTTTAGTGCTCAAACTTCATTTAACTTAATTGGTGCATACCCAAAAATAACTGGTTATGTTGCAGCAAATAATCCTTCGGGAAAACAAGCATCTGGAACAATATCATTAAGTCCTTCCAGTGCAAAATCCAACTTTATTGCCCAAAATATAGATAGTAATGATAGCAATATGTTCATTGTAGTGATACAGAACTTAACTACAAATGCAGATACTGAAGCATTTGTTTCAATTCAATGGAGAGAAACTAGGTAATCTTATGAGTGACGATATTTATCTTGGTAATCCGAATTTAAAAAAGGCAAATACCCAAATAGAGTTTACAGAGGAACAAATTATTGAGTTCCTTAAATGTAAAGAAGACCCAGTATATTTTGCAAGAAACTATATTAAGATTGTTTCTCTTGATCATGGTCTTGTGCCATTTGAGATGTATCCATTTCAGGAAAAACTTATTCAGAATTTCCATGATAATAGGTTTAATATCTGTAAAATGCCACGTCAGACTGGTAAGTCTACTACTTGTGTATCATATCTTCTACATTACGCTGTTTTTAACGATAATGTTAACATAGCAATTCTAGCAAACAAAGCATCAACTGCAAGAGATCTTCTTGGAAGGTTACAACTTGCTTATGAAAACTTGCCAAAATGGATGCAGCAAGGTATTATATCATGGAACAAAGGTAGTTTAGAATTAGAAAATGGCTCCAAAATTTCATCTAACTCTACTTCTTCATCTGCTGTCCGAGGCGGATCCTATAATGTCATCTTTCTTGACGAATTCGCTTTCATCCCGAATCACATTGCTGATGACTTTTTTGCCTCTGTTTATCCTACTATTTCTTCTGGCCAAAGCACAAAGGTAATTATTGTTTCTACCCCTAGAGGTATGAATCATTTTTATCGAATGTGGCATGATGCCGAAAGAGATAAGAATGAATACGTGCCCACAGAAGTTCATTGGTCAGAGGTCCCTGGAAGGGACCAGGCTTGGAAAGAACAGACAATTGCGAATACATCTGAGCAACAGTTCAAAGTTGAGTTTGAGTGCGAATTTCTGGGGTCTGTCAATACATTAATTAATCCAGCAAAATTAAAAAATTTAGTATATGAAGACCCATTAAGAAAAAATGCAGGTCTTGACATATATCATAATCCAGAAAAAAATAATAATTATTTAATTACAGTTGACGTTGCTCGTGGTATGGGTAACGATTATTCGGCATTCATTGTTTTTGACATAACTAGATTTCCTTATCGTGTTGTTGGAAAATATAGAAACAATGAAATAAAGCCCATGCTTTTTCCAAGCATAATTCAAGAAATTGGAAAGGCATATAATGATGCTTGGATTTTGATTGAGGTAAATGATATTGGTGATCAAGTAGCAAGTATTCTACACTTTGATTTGGAATATGACAACATATTAATGTGTGCCATGAGAGGGCGTGCAGGTCAAGTTGTTGGATCGGGATTTAGTGGAAAGAAATCTCAACTTGGCGTTAGAATGACTGCAGCTGTTAAGAAATTGGGTTGTTCTAATTTAAAAACATTATTAGAAGATGATAAACTGTTGACTGTAGATTACGATATTATTTCAGAATTAACAACTTTTTCCCAAAAGCATAATTCATTCGAAGCTGAAGAAGGATGTAATGATGACTTGGCAATGTGCTTAGTAATATTCTCTTGGTTAGTTGCGCAAGACTATTTTAGAGAAATGACAGATAATGACGTTAGAAAAAGAATTTATGAAGAACAAAAAAATCAAATAGAACAAGATATGGCACCATTTGGTTTTATTTTAGATGGTGTAAGTGAAGAGGAGAATTTTGTAGATAAAAATACTGGAGATTATTGGATGTTAGCATCTAAAGACAATAAAAATGAGGCAATTGACGTATGGAACGTTGATGAATATGGTGATAGGTCATATATGTGGGATTATAGGTAGTTAAAAAAGGAGGAATTTATAAATATTTCTAGATTAATTCTGGTTTTTGTAGGAGAGTAAAAGATGCCACTTAATTTAGCATCTCCTGGAATTGTAGTAAAAGAAATTGATTTAACTGTAGGTAGAGTAACTCCATCTTCAGATAAAATTGGAGCAATTGTAGCACCTTTTGCAAAAGGTCCTGTAAATTATCCAATTTTAATAGAGAATGAAAACGATTTACTAAACAATTTTGGAGAACCATATCAAGATGATAAGCAATTTGAGCACTGGTTAGTTGCTTCATCTTATTTGGCATACGGAGGTTCTTTAAATGTAGTAAGAGCTGGTGGTGATAAGCTTAAGAATGCACGTATTATTGGATTTAGTTCCGAAGCAGTTGACTTAGATGCTGAAATTACTATTGAAAGTGATGAAGATTATAATAATTTAGGATATAATGAAAATCCTCTTGCAAATGTTTTCATTTCTGCAAAAAATCCAGGATCCTGGGCAAATGGAATAAAAGTTGCAGTAATTGATGCACAAAGTGACCAATATGTTTCTGTAGCACGTAGTGATCTTGGCATAGGTCTTGACAATAGCGGTATTGCCGATAGTGGCATATCAGTAGGATCTATCGTATATCAAAAATATGAATCTGATAGCATTGCTGGAATTGGCACTACAACTAGCATTGGAACTGTACTTCTTAGAGGAACTGTTACCGGAGTATCTACAGGTTCAGGAGCAGCAGGTTATGATGTTTTAACCGTTAAAGTTAATTATATTGTAGATGAGGATAATAATATAATTAGTTCTGCAGAATATACACCATATGGTGTATATAAATTTACTGAAGGTAAGCAAATAGAAAGTAATTTAAATACTCCTTCATACTGGAAAATTGCAAATACGGAAGATTGGTTTGATCAACAAACAATAGATGTCAATGAAAAAGTCACTTTAAATTGGAATAGTATTGCTCCAAGACCAGGAACATCTCAATTTGCAGAATCTAGGGGAACATTGGATGATGAAGTTCACATTGTAGTGATAGATTCTTCTGGCAATATTACAGGAAATGCTGGAACAATTTTAGAAAAAAATCTAAATCTTTCTAAAGCTTCTAACGCAAAATTTTCAGTTGGTAGTGATTCTTACTGGAGAAAGTTTTTATTAGATAATTCTTCATATATTTACGGTTTGTCCGGACCTTCTGGAATTACTTCAACATCTGATAATGTTTTGTTGATGCCATATTCTTATTTGGAGGAGGGAGATCCAACATTACCAGAGACTCAAAATTGGGATCAACCAACTAAAGATGGATTAATATTTGGTTCTTTTGGATCAAGAACATTAACTTTAGTAAATGGTAAAAATTATAATGGAGAATCTGGAATTACAACATCTGCTAATGGTAAAGGACCATTTGAAACAGACTTGCCAAATTTAGTATCTGGATATGACTTATTCCAAAATACTGAAGAAATTAATGTAGATTTTCTGCTAATGGGATCTACTGCTTATAGTAAAGAATCTGCCCAAGCATTAGCAAATAAGTTAATTCAAGTTGCAGAACAAAGAAAAGATGCTATTGCATTCATTTCTCCACATAGAGGTGCATCTTTAACTGATACAAATGATAAAGTATCAGTTAAATCTTCAAGTGAAGATATTACTAATAATATTTTAGAATTTTATTCTGCAATAACTTCTTCTACTTATGCAGTATTTGATACTGGACATAAGTATATGTTCGATAGATTTACAAATGGATTTAAATATGTTCCATTGAATGGAGACATTGCTGGAATTTGTGCAAGGAATGACATTAATAATTTCCCATGGTATTCACCAGCAGGAACAAATAGAGGTGCAATTTTAAATTCTGTAAAACTTGCATATAATCCAACAAAATCACAAAGAGATAGACTTTATACAAATAGAATTAATCCAGTAATCTTCTCGCCAGGATCTGGAATGGTTCTCTTTGGTGATAGAACTGGATATGCAAAAGCTTCTGCTTTCGATAGAATTAATGTTAGAAGATTGTTTATCTATCTAGAAGAGGCAATTGGAAGAGCTGCTAAAGATTCTCTCTTTGAATTTAATGATGAGTTGACAAGAACAAACTTTGTAAATACGGTTGAACCTTTCCTACGTGATGTCCAGGCTAAGAGAGGTATTTTTGATTATGTTGTCATTTGTGATGAAACCAACAATACTGCTGCAGTAATTGATAATAATGAATTTATTGCGGATATCTACATTAAACCTGCAAGATCAGTTAATTTTGTTGGTCTGAACTTTATTGCCACTAAGACTGGTGTTGATTTTGAAGAAGTAATCGGTAACTTTTAATTTAGAGGTTTAAAAAACAATGGCAACAAGAAATCAATTTAATCCACCACCACTAAGAAAAATTACGGACTTCAAATCAAGGTTAACCGGTGGTGGTGCAAGATCAAACCTTTTTGAAGTCGTATTATCTTTCCCAGGAATTGCACCAGCAAGTTCAGTAGTTCTCGATAAATCGAGATTCTTAGTAAAAGCTGCAAATCTTCCAGCTTCTAATATTGCTCCAATTGCTGTTCCTTTTAGAGGAAGAACTTTACAGGTTGCTGGTGACAGAACCTTTGATAGTTGGACAGTTACCATTATGAATGATACTGATTTTTCAATCAGATCTGCTTTTGAAAACTGGATGAATAAAATTAATAGAGTTTCAGATAGCACTGGAGAAACGGATCCATCTTCATATACTGCAGATGCATTTGTATATCAACTAGATCGTGATGGTTCTACTTTAAGAGCATATCACTTCTATGACATTTTCCCATCTCAAGTTGGTTCAATTGCTCTTGATTATGAGACCAGCACAATTCAACAATTTACAGTTGAATTCCAGATTCTCTGGTGGGAAGCTATTAAAGGAAACTCTTCTGCTGCTGGCGGAAGAAATATCAACTAAATATATAAGATAAGTTAAATTAAGTTTATAAAATGGCGAAACTTTTTGGTTTTTCGATTGAAGATAACAATAATAAGCCCAACTCTGTAGTTTCCCCCGTTCCTCAGTCAGATGAGGACGGGGTTGATTATTATATTCAGTCAGGTTTTTACGGACAATATGTAGATATTGAAGGGGTATATAAGACAGAGCATGATTTAATTAAAAAATATAGAGAAATATCACTTCATCCAGAATGTGACAATGTTATTGAAAGCATTGTAAATGAAGCGATTGTAAGTGATCTTTATGACTCTCCAGTTGAAATTGAATTATCTAACTTAAATGCAAGTGATAAACTTAAAGAAATTATAAGATCTGAATTTAAGTATATTAAAGAGATGATCGATTTTGATCGAAAATCTCATGAAATTTTTAGGAATTGGTATGTTGATGGGCGAGTATTTTATTTGAAAGTTATCGATCAAAAAAATCCCTCTGCAGGAATTCAAGAACTAAGATATATTGATCCACTAAAAATTAAACATATAAGGCAAGAAAAGAAAAAGAATTCGGATCAAACTATAAACATAAATGTAAGATCTAGTGGAGAATCATATGATTTTCCTGAGATTGAAGAATATTATGTATATACTCCTTCTGGACAAACAGCATTTTCGGCGCCAAAGAAAAATATAAAAATTGCAAAAGACTCTATCACATACTGCACTTCAGGTCTTGTTGATAGGAATAAAGGAACTATTCTTTCTTATTTGCATAAGGCAATTAAATCTGTCAATCAATTGAGAATGATTGAAGATTCTCTCGTCATCTATAGATTGTCAAGAGCACCAGAACGTCGTATTTTCTACATTGATGTTGGCAATCTTCCAAAGGTAAAGGCTGAGCAATACTTGCGAGAAGTCATGTCTCGCTATAGAAACAAACTTGTATATGATGCAAGTAGTGGCGAAATTCGTGATGATAAAAAGTATATGAGTATGCTTGAAGATTTTTGGCTTCCAAGAAGAGAGGGTGGTAGAGGAACCGAGATTACAACACTTCCTGGTGGACAAAATCTTGGTGAGCTATCTGACGTTGAATATTTCCAAAAGAAACTCTATAGATCATTAGGAGTTCCAGAAACAAGAATTGCTGGTGGTGGAGATGGATTTAACCTGGGAAGATCATCTGAAATTCTTCGTGATGAATTAATGTTCTCAAAATTTGTGGGTAGATTGAGAAAGAGATTCTCAAATTTGTTCAATGATATTTTAAAGAGTCAATTAATACTTAAGAATATTGTTTCTTTGGAAGATTGGAATGTAATGAGTGATCATATTCAATATGATTTCTTATATGACAATCATTTTGCAGAATTAAAAGAAGCAGAATTGCTAACAAATAGACTAACTTTAGCAACTACTGTCGAACCTTTCATTGGAAAATATTACTCTACTGAATATGTTCGCAGAAGAATTTTACGTCAAACTGACTCTGAAATCATAGAGATTGATATTCAAATTGAGGATGAAATTGAAAAAGGAATCCTACCAGATCCAAATGCTCCTGTTGATGAAAATGGAAATCCACTTCCAATGGAAGGAGACATGCAGCAAGGTCAAAATGGACAAGTTCCAATGGAACCAGGAATTGATGATTCTACTGTAGAAGTTCCAGAGCCAAAAACTCCTAAGGGAGGAAAAATATAAATAAATTTATAATAATCATTGTATTTTTATGGAAGAACTTATAGATTTGATTGCGACTAACTCGCCACCATCTGAAATTTCAGATAGTATAAAGCAAATATTATTTGCAAAATCTGTTGAAAGAATTGACTCGATTAGACCAGAAGTTGCAAATTCAATGTTCAATAGAGGGAATGAAGAATGACGGTAAAACCACTATCTTTATCATTTGATTTATCCACAATCACTACTATTGATAATGCATCGGTATTTTCGGTCATTAATACCAATAACGCTGCAGTAAAATTAATAATTGATAATGGTGTATCCCCTGTTGAAATTCATCTATCTGCTGGAGAAAGATTGACAGTAGAGAAAGAATATACTGCAACTGTTCTTGGTGAATTATCTGGAGGTGGAGTAATTACAGCATCAACAGTCTTTGCGAATAAAGTAGCATACACAAATTAAAAAAATGAAACTAATCACAGAAGAAGTATCTAAAGTAAGTATTATTACTGAAGGTAAAGGAAGTTCAAAAAAACTCTATATTGAAGGAGTCTTCTTACAAGGAGATATTAAAAATCGCAATGGAAGAATGTATCCAATAGATACTCTTTCTAGAGAAGTTAATAGATATTGTGAGAATTTTGTAAACAAAGGACGTGCTCTTGGTGAACTCGGACATCCAGATGGTCCAACAGTTAATCTTGATAGAGTTTCCCATAAAATTACCTCATTAGTTAGAGAAGGTAATAATTTTAAAGGTAAAGCTCAACTTCTAAGCACTCCAATGGGAAAGATTGCATCTTCTCTTATTGATGAGGGTGTAATGCTTGGTGTTTCTTCACGTGGTGTTGGTTCTTTGAAAGAAGATCGCAATGGTTGTAAAGTTGTTGGTGAAGACTTTATGTTAGCAACTGCTGCTGATATTGTTGCCGATCCTTCTGCTCCAGATGCCTTTGTTCAAGGAATCATGGAGGGTAAAGAATGGGTTTGGGAAGGAGGAAAACTTCGCGAACATCTTGCCGAAAAAACTCAAAAGAGAATTAATACATTAGTTCAACAGAGAGCTTTGGAAGAACATAAGTTAAATTTATTCCAAGAATTTCTTTCAAATCTTTAAATTATAAATAAATATAGATTATAACAAATAAGATCTAAAAACAATGTCCGTTGGTAGTAATTTACAAGAAATGGAAAACGTAGTAACCAAAGGGGCAGCACCTGCCGAACCCATGCAAAATATCGCACAGAATGCATCTGGAGTTATGGTTCCAGGTCAAACTGGTTCATGGGAAGATCTAGGTGGCCCTACTCCAGAAAACTATCGTCCCGATGACGATTCTTCTGCTCTCAAAACTCCTGGCGCAACTTTATCTCAAGTTAGAGATGTTGTAAATGCTAAGGCATCTGCACCAGAACCTATGGCAACTGCAAAGGAAGAAACTGAGAGTTCTGAAGAAGTTGTTGCCGAAGAGGAGATTGTTGAGGAGGACTTGGTTGATGAAGAAATTGAAACTGAAGAAGTAACGGAAGAAGAAGTATTAGAATACGATATTGAATCTGATGTTAATGCTCTATTAGAAGGAGAAAATCTTTCTGAAGAGTTCCAAGAAAAAGCACGTTTAATCTTTGAGTCTGCAATTAATTCAAAAGTAAATGAAATTAAAGAGCAACTCGAAGAAAATTATCAAAATGCTTTAATCGAAGAAGTAGAAACGATTAAAGAAGAACTTGTAGATCGTGTCGATTCATACCTTGAGTATGTTGCTGACGAGTGGATTCAAGAAAATGCACTTGCAGTAGAGCACGGTCTTAAGTCTGAAATGACAGAATCATTCCTAAATGGAATGAAGAGTCTTTTTGAAGATCATTATGTAACAATCCCTGAAGATAAATATGATGTAATCGAGAGTATGGTAGATAAACTTGATGAAATGGAAGAAAAACTCAACGAGCAAATTGAAAGAAATGTTGCTCTGAATAGAAGATTAGCAGAGTCAGTTGCTGATGTAATTTTTGCAGATGTCGCTGAGGGTCTTGCACTCTCACAAAAAGACAAACTCGCTTCTCTTGCCGAAAATGTTGAGTTTGATAGTGAAGAGAGCTATCGTGAGAAACTAGTTACTCTGAGAGAATCATATTTCCCAGCAAATACTAGTGCTCAAAGAGATGACTCTGAGAGTCTGTATGAAGAAGTACTTACCGAAGAAGCAGAAGTTTCAACTCCAGCAACTTCAGTAATGGATGCTTATCTTCAAACTCTTAGTAGAGTCGCTAAAAAGTGATTTTTAAATCATAAAGTCAAACAAAACTTTTTTAAAGAGGTTAACTCAAATGCAGATGTACAATACAGAATATCTGCAGGAGAAGTGGTCACCAATCCTTGATTATCAAGGAATGGATCCAATCAAAGATTCACATCGTAGAGCGGTAACTGCTATCCTGCTAGAGAACCAAGAGAAAGAATTACGTGAGGAAAGAGCATTCCTCAGCGAAGCAAGCCCAACAAACTCTGCCGGAACTGGTGGATTTAGTGGTAGTGCTTCAAACACAACAGGAACTCCTGTTGCAGGTTTTGATCCCGTTCTGATTTCACTAATCAGACGTTCAATGCCTAATCTGATCGCTTATGATCTTTGCGGCGTTCAGCCAATGAATGGTCCTACCGGACTCATCTTTGCAATGCGTTCGCGTTACAACAACCAGACTGGCGCAGAGACTTTCTACAACGAAGTCGATTCTGCATTCTCTGGTCAGAACAAGGGACTCAATCTCGAAGGTGGATTCACCGATGGAACCGTTGGTCTTGGAACCACGGCACAAGGTGGAAGCAATCCTTCAATCCTCGATGCTTCAAATCAAGCAAATAACGCTGCTCCTGGCAATAGCCAGTATAACGTTGGCGGTGGTATGGAAACCGGTGCTTCTGAAGCACTCGGAGATGCTGCAGACAACTATTTCAACGAGATGGCGTTCTCGATTGAAAAGCTTACTGCAACTGCTAAGTCACGCGCACTCAAGGCAGAATATTCGCTAGAACTTGCACAAGACCTCAGAGCAATCCACGGTCTGAATGCAGAAGCTGAGTTGGCAAACATCCTCAGCACTGAAATTCTTGCTGAAATCAACCGAGAAATCATCAGAACCATCTATAAAGTTGCTGTTCCTGGTGCTCAGGTTAACACTGCTACCCCTGGTGCTTTTGACCTTGACGTTGATTCAAACGGTCGTTGGTCAGTTGAGAAGTTCAAGGGTCTTATCTTCCAGATCGAGCGCGATGCAAACGCAATTGCACAGCAAACTCGTAGAGGAAAGGGCAACATGATCCTCTGCTCCGCAGACGTTGCTTCAGCACTCACGATGGCAGGTGTTCTGGATTATACCCCTGCACTCAACGCTAACTTGAACGTTGATGACACTGGAAATACCTTCGCTGGTGTTCTCCAAGGTAAGTATAGAGTTTACATCGATCCATATTCTGCAAACGTTGCTGCTAACCAGTTCTACGTTGTAGGTTATAAGGGAACCAACCCTTATGATGCAGGTCTATTCTATTGCCCATACGTTCCTCTCCAAATGGTTCGTGCCGTTGGTGAGCAAACATTCCAGCCCAAGATTGGATTTAAGACCCGCTATGCGGTTGTCGCTAATCCATTCGCTAAGGGTGCAACCGAATCTGTTGCTCCTGACAACATCTCAACCAACTCGAACGTATACTACAGAAGAGTCAAGGTTCAGAACCTCATGTGATCCATCAGATTCACAACTCATAAAAAATGGAGGGTCTTCAGACCCTCTTTTTTTATATAAAAATAAAATGACCAATAAATAAATAAGAAAGGTAAAATGACATTTCCAAATCAAATAGAAAATAGAAATTTTTTATCTCCAGTTGGATTTAGATTTACATTATCAAAATATAAAAAAGTATCCTTCTTTTGCAATACTGCAAAAATACCAGCTATTAGTCTTGGGACTGAATTGCAGGCAACATACTTAAAAAACATTGATGTTCCTGGGGATATAATTACATATAATGATTTGACATTAACATTTTTAGTTGATGAGAATATGGAAAACTATTTGGAAATTCACAATTGGATAACAGGACTTGGTTTTCCAGAAACAACAAAACAATATAAGGATTTAATTACATCTGATGAATCTCAAGATATAAATGAAGGATTTAGTGATGGGACACTTTATATTTTAAATAGTAACTATAATACAGTAAGAAGTGTTATATTTCAAGATTTATATCCAGTATCATTATCTTCACTCGACTTTAATGCTTCAGAAACTGACATAGAATACTTTACAGCACAGGCAACTTTCAAGTATACTGTATATACAATACAATAAAAAAATATTTGATGATTATGAATCTAGATGAAATTCAGGATATGTGGAAAAAAGATTCTGTAATTGATCCTGATAATTTACATGATGAATCTTTAAAGATACCACAGTTACATGCTAAGTATTATACTTTATATAATACAATAACTTTACTTAGAGAAAAATCAAGAGAAACTTACAATAAAGTAAAGCTTGAACGATATAACTACTACTCAGGAAAGGCACCAGCAGAGGTTTATGACCAAGAACCGTTTCCATATAAAGTCAGAGATAAAGAAGCGCTACAGAGGCATCTAGATGCCGATGAGAGGTTAAATAAAATTGATCTTAAAATCAGATATTATGATATTATGCTCAAGTTTCTTGAGGAGATAATTAAAACAGTATCAAATAGAACATTTCAAATTAAGAATGCAATTGAATGGAATAGATTTCAAGCAGGATTTAATTAATAATATAACCTCTCCCATTGAGAGGTTTTTTTATTGTCAATAAATATTATTATATTGAACATTAATTTATGTCCCATTTGGTAATCTCAAAGAAGAACGAAGTATTTCTTCAGATTGAAGCAGAACCTCACATTTACTACGAACTGAGAGATGCATTTCAATTTGAAGTTCCAAATGCAAAGTATGCTCCAGCATACAAAAATAAATGGTGGGATGGGTTTATATATCTGTTTAATGTAAATACTAAAGAAATATATGTAGGTCTTTTAGATAAAGTTATTCGTTTTTGTGAGCAATATAATTATACATATGAATTTAAAGATAATAAGTATTATGGTCTTCCTTTTGAAGTGAATGAAAATATTTCAAAAGAGGGTGTCAAAGATTACATGAATTCTATTTGCAAATATTCCCCCCGTGACTACCAAATAGAGGGAGTATACGACGCTTTAAGACATAATAGAAAGTTATTGATATCTCCAACTGCTTCTGGAAAATCATTGATGATTTATTCAGTAGTGAGATATTATGTTGCGAAACAACAAAATATTCTTTTAGTTGTTCCAACGACATCCCTTGTAGAGCAGATGTATAAAGATTTTGAAGATTATGGATTTGATGTTGGTTCATATTGCCACAAAATTTATGCTGGTAAGGAAAGAGAAACAGATTCCCAAGTAATTATTACAACCTGGCAATCTATATACAAACTTCCTCGACAATATTTTTCAAGATTTAATGTAGTAATTGGAGATGAAGCACACCAGTTTAAATCAAAATCATTAGTATCTATAATGACAAAACTTTCTGATGCAAAATATAGATTTGGATTTACTGGAACTCTAGATGGCACCCAAACACATAAATGGGTTTTAGAGGGACTATTTGGACCATCATATAAAATTATTAAAACTAATGAATTGATGGAAAAAGGTCATGTTGCAAAATTAGATATTAAGGTTCTTTTACTTAAGCATAATCCACATAAATTTGAAACCTTTGAGGATGAAATTCAATACATTATAAATCATGAGAAAAGAAATAATTTTATTAAAAATTTAGCTTTAGATCTAAAGGGAAATACATTAGTTCTTTTTGCAAGAGTTGAAGGTCATGGAGAACCATTATACAATTTAATAAATAATAGCATCAGTGAAAATCGTCATGTATTTTTTGTTCATGGTGGTGTAGACACTGAAGATAGAGAAAAAGTTAGAGAAATCACAGAAAGGGAAGACAATGCAATTATTGTTGCTTCTTATGGCACTTTTAGCACTGGTATCAATATTAAAAATTTGCATAATGTAATCTTTGCTTCACCATCAAAATCTAGAATTAGGAATTTGCAATCAATTGGTAGAGTTTTAAGAAAGGGAAATAATAAAACTAAAGCAGTTTTATATGATATTGCCGATGATATCAATTACAAATCAAGAAACAATTATACACTCAATCATTTAATAGAAAGAATTAAAATTTATAATGAAGAAAATTTTAATTACGATATTGTAAACATACCTTTTAAAAAATAATGGGAGAAGAGTTTTACGCAATTATCAAACTGGTTTCTGGAGAAGAGATAATGTCTCTTGTAATGGTAGATGATACTAATGAAGAAACTGTTATTGTTCTTCAGAATCCAGTTACAATGAAAACATTTCAAAATCATCAAGGAGTTCACATAAAAGTAAGACCTTGGATGGAAATGTCTGATGATGATTTCTATATTATTAAAATGGATAAGATCATTACAATAACAGAAACTAGTAATGAAAGGATAATAAATCTTTACAATAAATTCATTGATGAAGATGAATATGATGAAATAAGTGTTTCTAATAATAGTTCTGGGAAGATAAAACCATCAGCTAAGATGGGATATATAGATTCTGTTAAAGAAGCTAGAAAGAAACTTGAAAATATCTTCAATAACTCTAAAGAAAGCTAAGAGCTATTATCTTTCTCTAACGGGAACAAACCTATTCTAATCATGTTTGCACCATATGTCAAGCTGTTGAAATAGACTTCAATACTGTGGTATAATGTGAACAAATAAAGGAATACAAAAATGCCATGCCAAAGAAAAAGACAGAACATTATGTCAACAACAAAGAGTTGTTACAAGCACTGATCGTATACAGAAAAAAATTACAACATTCTAGAGAAAACGATTTACCGAAACCACCAGTTACAAACTACTTGGGTGAATGTTTTTTTAAGATTGCAACTCGTTTATCATATAAACCAAACTTTGTCAATTACATGTTTAGAGAAGATATGATCTCTGATGGAATTGAGAATTGTGTTGAATATATTCATAACTTTGATCCAGAAAAATCTTCCAATCCATTTGCATATTTTACGCAAATCATTCATTACGCTTTTCTTAGAAGAATTCAAAAAGAGAAAAAGCAATTAGAAATTAAAGCCAAAATAATTGAAAGAACTGGATTTGATGAAGTCATGATGGTTGACAATAGCTTGCTTTCTGGGCACAGTTCGGAGTATAATAGCATTAAGGATTCAATTCATTACCGAAACAACAGATGAAAATTGCTGTAATTACAGATACTCATTATGGTGCAAAAAAAGGTTCAAAGAATCTTCATGATTATTTTGAACTTTTTTATAAGAATATCTTCTTCCCGACACTTGAAAAATATGATGTAAAATCTGTAATTCATATGGGAGATGCTTTTGATAGCAGAAAGTCCATTGATTATCAAAGTCTCGAATGGTCTAAGAGGGTTGTATTTGATAATCTAAAAAAGTATGATGTTCATATGATTATTGGAAATCATGACGTATACTATAAAGATACTAACAATATAAACTCTCCAGAACTTTTGTTAAAAACATACGACAACATTATTACATATAAAGATCCATCAGAAGTAAAAATTGGAAATTTGAGTATTCTATTTCTTCCTTGGATTAATAAAGAAAATCAAGAAAAAACTTTTGAACTAATTAAAAAAACAAATTGCAAATGTGCAATGGGACATCTTGAGTTTCAGGGTTTTAGGGTAAATAAGCAAGTTATCATGGAACATGGTTTAGATAGTAAATCATTTGATAAATTTGATAAAGTTTTTAGTGGACATTATCATACAAGATCTGATAATGGAAAGATTTTCTATTTGGGGAATCCATATGAAATGTATTGGACAGATGTTGATGATACTAGAGGATTTCACATTTTTGATACTGAAACTTTAGAACTTATTCCAATTAATAACACTTACAAATTGTTCCATAACATTTATTATGATGATACCCCCATTCAAACATTTAATTTCAGTAAGTATAAAAACAAAATTGTCAAAGTAGTTGTAAGGAAAAAATCAAAACCAAAAGAGTTTGATAAGTTTATTGACAAACTAAATCTTGCTGGAGTTGAAGATCTCAAAATTATTGAAAATTTTATAATAATTGAAAAGGAAGATTTTGAAGTAGATGAAGAAGAAAATACAATGTCAATATTGAATAGATATATTGATGATTCTGAATTTAATCTGGACAAGGGTAAAATAAAAATGATTTTTCAAGATATATACAGGCAATCTTGTGAGGTAACTTAAATGTTTCTTCTTACAATTAAAGATAATAGAGATGATGGAGCTTATGCAGTTCAAGATCAAAATGGTCAAAAAGTATTGTTTCTTTTCGAAGATGAAGACGATGCAACTAGATATGCATTAATGCTAGAGGACCAAGAATCTTCTGAGATGGATGTAGTTGAAGTTGATGATGATCTTGCAATAAAAACTTGTAAAATGTATAACTACAAGTATGCTGTAATTACTACTGATGATATTGTTGTTCCCCCCAGAAAATGATAACTTTTAAAAAAATTCGTTATAAAAATTTCCTTTCCACTGGAAATCATTTTACAGAAGTAAACTTCCAAAAAAATAATACTAATTTGATTGTTGGATCAAATGGATCTGGAAAATCTACTATTTTGGATGCTTTAACTTTTGTTCTCTTCAATAAAAGTTTTAGGAAAATTACAAAACCTCAATTAGTAAACTCTACAAATGAAAAAGACTGTGTTGTTGAAATTGAGTTTAGTATTAATGATAAGCAATATTTGGTAAGGAGAGGTATAAAGCCAAATATCTTTGACATTGTAGTTGATGGAATAACTCTCCATAAAGAATCTGACGATAGGTCAAATCAAAGAATTCTTGAAGAAAATATTTTAAAATTAAACTACAAATCATTTACCCAAATTGTTATTCTTGGTAGCAGTAGTTTTGTTCCTTTTATGCAATTAACAACTGCTAATCGCAGAGAAGTTATTGAAGATTTGTTGGATATTAGAATATTCTCTGTGATGAGTGGTGTTATAAAGGATAAGATTAGACTCGAACGAGATATTATTAAATCATTAAATGTAAAAAAAGAGAGTCTTTTTGATAAAGTAGAAATGCAGTCTAACTTTATTGAAGAACTTGAGAACCTGGGAAATTCAAAAATACTAGATAACAAAAATAAAATTATTTCTATCAATCAAGAAATTGATGAATTAGAAAAAACTAATGAAGAACTACACAAAGAAATTAAAAGTCTAATATCAGAGCAAGACAAGTTAGTTAACTACAAAGATAAGTTAGTAAAACTAAACAATTTGAAAGGAAAAATCTCCCAAAAAGTATCTGTTATTACTGAAGAGTATGAATTTTTTGATAAAAATACGGTTTGCCCAACATGCACACAAAATATTGAAGATTCTTTTCGGTTAAATAGAATTAGTGACGCTAAAAATAAAGCAAGAGAACTTAAAGAAGGTTATGAAGAACTTGAAAAATCAATTAAGTCTGAACAAGAAAGAGAGCGTCAGTTCAATGCACTTTCCAAGGAGATTAACAAATTAACTCATGATATTTCTCAAAACAATACTAGGTCTAAGATCAACAATAGACAAATCAGAGATCTTGAACATGAAATTCAAACTATTACCAGTCAGCTACAGGACAGAAATTCTGAACATGAGAAATTAGAACAATTTAAGGAAAATCTCCACAAGACAACAGAAAAACTATCAGACAAAAAACAAGAAATCGTTTATTACGATTTTGCCAATTCTTTACTAAAAGATGATGGCGTAAAAACAAAAATTATTAAAAAATATCTTCCGTTAATTAATCAACAAGTTAATCGTTATTTGCAAATGATGGAATTCTTCATCAACTTTAAACTTGATGAAGAATTTGATGAAACTATAGAATCTCCAATTCATGAAGATTTTTCATATTCTTCATTTAGTGAAGGTGAAAAAATGAGAATTGATCTAGCACTTCTTTTCACTTGGAGAGAAGTTGCTAGAATTAAAAACTCAGTAAATACTAACTTGTTGATTATGGATGAAGTTTTTGATTCTTCTCTAGATGGATTTGGAACGGAAGAGTTTTTAAAAATTATTAGATATGTAATTAAAGATGCTAATATTTTTGTAATATCACATAAAGTAGGATTGGAAGACAGATTTGATTCTGTAACAAAATTTGAAAAAGTAAAAGGATTTTCGAGGATTTTAAAATAACAAAATATACAACCAATCAGAAGTGCCTAAATAAGGCACTTTTTTTTTATAAATATTTTTAAACAAGATTTTAAGGGCGATGAATTCTAAAGATTATAGCGGATTGATGGAAGCATACAATAGTGTGTATGATAGGAGTGGAAATAATATCTCTCAAGAAGTATCTGAATTTTGTAGTGATTTGATGATCTTTGAAGAAGAAGCAGATCTTCAATATTTTGTTGAAGAACTCTTTAAAGATGAAGAATTAGTATTAGAATTCTATTATGATGTTCTATCATTCTCTTACGGTATTGATACAATTTTAACTGAAGAGGTTGAGTATCTTGATGAAGTTCGTGGTGCATTAATTTCTAGAGGACTAAAGGCTGCCGGTGGACTTCTTAAGAAATTGAAACCAGGGATTCAAAAAGCAGCAGCAACTGGAATGAATCAAAAGACCCTTGCCAAAAAGGGAATTAGACCTGTTGGATATAGTTCTAAGGGAAAAAAATTATCTGGTGATGTAGCTAATGATGAACTGGCAAGACAGGCAACTGCTAGAGCTGCCAAGAATGCTGCACCTGGACCTTCCTCACAGAAACCAGAAAAATATCTTGATATGCTCAAGGATAAGAAAGCATCGTCATCTTTGGCAGTGAGACAACCATCTGCAATTCAAAAAGGATGGGAAAGACATAAAGCAGCTGGTGGTCCATCAGCTGATACGATTAAAAAGAGAGCAATAACTGATACTGCTCTTACGACAATGCTTCCTGCCATGATGATGGCATTCCCAGGTGCAAAGACTGCTGCAAAAGCTGCAGCTCCAATTGTTAGATCGGCAACTACTGCAGCATCTGCTGCTTTACCCGCCGTTAAGACTGCCGCTAAAAAGGTTTCCAGTAAAATTGGCAATCCTTGGAATCAATTTCCCAAAAAAGCAACAAAGCAACTTGGTATTCCAAAAACTGGACCATCCAGTCGCCTTCCTGGAGGATCACTTCCTCCATCACCTGCACCAAAAGCATCTCTTCCCCCAGCATCATCAAAATCTAGTGCTATAGTTAAGTCTACTAAAGGTGGTGGAGTTGCAAGTGGAAAAATAGAACCAGTATCAGTTAGAGATGTAACATCAGCTCCTAAACTCAGTGGAAGTTCACCAAAGGCATCATTGCCAGGAAGATCTCAACAATTTATGGATGTTGAAAGAATGAATAAAATGTCTGGCGGTGGTTTGATGGGCACCAGAGATATTAAGGCTGGTGAACGTAGAGCACCAAAACCAGCTTGGGGATCAGGTGGATCAACCGGAAAGACTAGTGGTGGAGCAATTGTAAAGACTGGTAGTGGTGGAGCACTTGCAAAGACTGGTAGTGGTGGAGCACTTTCAACTAAGGGAGGACCACTTGCAAAGACTGGTAGTAGTGCTGCTACAGATGCGCGAATAGATGCAGTATCAATTAGAGATATGACTCCAAGACCAAAAAAACCAAAAGCTTTATCACCATCAAAATCTGACAAACCTACTTCAGACAATAAATCTTTATCTGCTGGACCAGAACCTACTGGAGGTAAACCTAAAGGTTCAGGATTTGGAAAAGCTGCTCTTGCTGCTGGATTGGGAGTTGCTGCTGGATATGCTGCTGGGGGAATGGGTAAAAAGAAAGATTCTTCAGTTGATGGTATTGGATCATCAGCAAAAGAAAAAGCTACAGGTGGAAGAACAGGTAGATCTACAGGTGGAGCAAGAACTACTGGTGGATCTACAGGTGGAGCAAGAACTACAGGTGGATCTACAGGTGGAGCAAGAACTACTGGTGGATCTACAGGTGGAGCAAGAACTACTGGTGGATCTACAGGTGGAGCAAGAACTACTGGTGGAGCAAAAGCAACTTCTCCAATGAAACCTAAAGGTGGAACTGTTTCTGATGTAAGTGGTGGTGAAAAACTTTCTTATATGCAACGTCAAGCAAAAGAACTTCGTGATATGAGAAAGAAATCTCAAGAGAGAACTATTTCTATGGGTGGCAAACCAGCAACTAAATTGGTGAGGGATGATTACAACTCAATTATTTTTAATTATTTGATTAGAGAAGGATATGCTGATAGTGAAAAGACTGCTTTCAGTATTATGAATGCAATGAGTGAAGATTGGAAAAACTCTATTCTCGGTTGAGACCACTTTTTAAACTGTCCACTAGGAGGTCTTCGGACCTCCTTTTTTTGTATAGTGGGTCCACACGCAAAAGACCAATGACCGTCAACCACGAAATCAAATCTCAACTTGCCAAACTGCTTGCCACTGAGGATTTGGTGGTAGAGCACAAGAAAGTTTCTACAGCATCTTTTGATGTGCTGAATAGAGTTCTAACTCTTCCTATGTGGGAACGTGCTTCTAGCATCGTATATGACATGCTGGTGGGTCATGAGGTTGGACATGCACTCTTCACTCCAAGTGATGAATGGTATTTTAGTATTCCCCTTCAATTTGTAAATATTGTAGAAGATGCTCGCATTGAGAAATTGATGAAGCGTAAGTATCTTGGTATCGGAAAGTCTTTCTATCGTGGATATAAAGAACTGAATGAGCAAGACTTCTTTGATATTGCTAATGAAGATATTTCTAAGTTTAATCTTGCCGACCGTGCCAACCTTTACTTTAAGATTGGCAACTTTGTTGATGTCCGTATTGAGCAAGGTAAAGAAGCAGAAATTATTGATCTGATTGCTAATACAGAAACTTTTGCCGATGTTCTGATTGCTGCTGAAGAACTTTATAAGTATTGTAAGAAAGAAAAGGAAAATAAAGAAGAGTCTTCAGCAGAGCAGAATCCTGAGGGAAATACTCAATCGGATGAGGGATCTCAGTCTTCTGAAAATTCACAGTCTTCTGAAAGCCAACCTCAGGAGCAATCTGAAGGTGGAGAACAGTCCACTGAACAACAATCTACTGAGGGTGATGAACAAGAAACTGAAAGTTCTGAACCTGAAGTTAAAACCGCAGAATCTCTTGATAGTAAGTTGAAGGAACTTATCAACGATAATTCATCTGATACCACTTACGTTGAGATTCCTCAGGTGAATCTTGATACTATTATTGGAAAGAATATTGAAATTCATAATGAGATTGATTCTTTCTTTGCTCGTCAACAAGAACAGATTGATGATCATCACAAAGAAAACAACTGGGAAACTGTAAATCTGTATAGTAATGCAGATGTAGATTTCCGTAAGTTTAAAGTATCTGCTCAAAAAGAAGTCAACTATCTTGTGAAAGAGTTTGAGTGTAAGAAAGCAGCAGACTCCTATGCCCGTGCCACAACTGCCCGCACTGGTGTTCTGGACTGCACCAAACTACATTCTTACAAATACAATGAAGATCTATTCAAAAAGGTCACAACTCTTGCCGATGGCAAGAATCATGGTCTAATTTTTGTTCTTGACTGGTCTGGTTCTATGTCAGATGTTATGTCTGATACTATCAAGCAACTCTATAATTTGATTTGGTTCTGTAAGAAAGTATCCATTCCTTTTGAGGTTTATGCTTTCACTAATGAGTGGCGTCGTGGTGGATATGATTACCAAACTAAACAACATCTTGCTGTAGACACTACTCCTCACTATGAGAAGAAGAATGGTCTGCTTTGTGTTGACCCTACGTTCTCTATGATGAATATTCTTACCAGCAAAGTTTCTGGTAAGGAACTTGAGCACCAAATGCTTAATGTCTGGCGAGTTGTATATTCTTTTGCTCGTTATTCTTGTGGATATACTCACCCCAATCGTCTTGGACTTTCAGGAACTCCATTGAATGAGGCATTTATTACTCTTCATCAAATTCTTCCTAAGTTTCAGAAAGAGAACAAACTACAAAAAGTTCAGTGTATTGTTCTGACTGATGGTGAGGCAAACTATCTTCCTCATCATGTAACAGTGAAGCGTAATTGGGAGTCTGAACCATATATTGGAGTTCGCACGACTTATTCAAGTAATTCACTTCTTCGTGATCGTAAACTTGGAACTACCTACAAGTTTGGGTATGGATGGAATAATTTTAGTGATACAATGCTCCGTCATTTGGGGGATAGTTTTCCTTCTGTAAACTTTATCGGTATTCGTGTGGTTGAGAGTAAGAATGTTAATAATTTTATTCGAAACTATCATATTCAAGGATCCGAAGAATATTTGAACATCCAAAAAGAATGGAGAAAACTGGGTAGCTTTGCTATCAAATCATCTGGATATGATATTTACTTTGGACTTTCTTCCAGCAAACTCTCTCAGGATGTTGAGTTTGAGGTAAAAGAAGATGCAACAAAGACGCAGATTAAATCTGCTTTTGTTAAATCTCTTAAGACAAAAAAACTTAATAAAAAAGTTTTAAGTCAATTTATTGAATTGGTGGCATAATTTCATAAATATTTCTATAGGTCTATTTTAGAAAAAAATGAGTAGATTCGGAGAACTGATGGGTGGATCTCCACAACCATCAAAAAAACCATCTGTAGTAGCAGCACCTGAACCTGTTGTTGAAGAACCAGCAGTAGTTGAGGAAGCAGCACCTGAACCCGTCGTTGAGGAAGCAGCACCTGAGCCTGTCGTTGAGGAAGCAGCACCTGAACCCGTCGTTGAGGAAGCAGCACCTGAACCTGTTGCACCTCAACCAAATCTGGTATCTTATGGAAGATCATATAGAAAAAGAGGCACGAGAAAATAATAAAAATGGCAAAATATAAATATTCTACGCCATTTAGTGTTTGCCCATATTGTGGTAAAGAAGATGTCCCATGTTCTGATATAACTTCACTTGCACGGGCATACGCCCGTGCTTTTTGTAGGAAAATTCATGACGGTGTGACAATTCAAGATCTGTCACAACCAATCTCTGCAGACCTTGAAAACGAAGTATGATAACTTCGTTGAGACAAACACCCGCATTTCGTAATGGCACTTTCCACTGACTACATCCGCACTTCTCTCCAATCTCTCTATGGGGACAGCATCGCAGCAGGAGATATTCGTGCTTGGTGCGCTATGAATGGTAGCAACTACCAAACTGTCACCAATAAACTTGCACAATACAAGGTTGGTCGTGGCAGTTGGGATCTTACCGTTCGGGAACAAATGGAGCAAACCTACCAGTCTAGCCCCACTATTGTTCCCGAACGGGAACAGCAAAATCTTATCCCTGAAAAAGATGATACCTTCGTCAAGTTTGGCAATTTTGGCGACATTCGCAAGATTATTCAATCGCGTCTCTTCTATCCCACGTTCATTACTGGACTCTCTGGTAACGGCAAAACGTTCAGTGTTGAGCAAGCATGTGCCCAACTCGGACGAGAACTTATCCGTGTAAACATCACTATTGAAACTGATGAAGATGATCTTATCGGTGGTTTTAGGCTTATTGATGGGAACACTTCATGGCATAACGGTCCTGTCGTCGAAGCACTTGAGCGAGGAGCAATCCTTCTCCTTGATGAGATCGACCTCGCATCTAACAAAATCCTCTGCCTTCAATCTATTCTAGAGGGTAAAGGTGTATTCCTGAAAAAGATTGGTAAGTATGTCCGTCCTGCTTCTGGGTTTAATGTATTCGCTACTGCTAACACTAAGGGAAAAGGTTCTGACGATGGGCGCTTCATCGGAACCAATGTCCTCAACGAAGCCTTCCTTGAGCGATTCCCTGTAACTCTGGAGCAAGAGTATCCCACTCCCGCAACTGAGCAAAAGATTCTTGAAGGTATTGCTCTGGATCTCAGTGTGGAAGATCGCACTTTCTGCAAGCGTCTTGTGGACTGGGCAGACATTATCCGCAAGACATTCTTTGACGGTGGTATTGAGGAAATCATCAGCACCCGCCGCCTTGTCCACATTATTCGTGCCTACAGCATTTTTGGTGATAAGGCAAAAGCAATCCAAGTTTGTGTGAACCGATTTGATGAAGAAACTAAGCAAGCGTTTTTGGAACTGTATGACAAAGTTGACGCAGACTTCCAAATGCCAATTGACGAGCAACAACAAAACTGATATAATTTCTATTGAAGAAACTATGAAAACTGATTCTATGGATCAATACACTATGTCAATCAATAGTGAAGATAAGATTGAAATTGAAAAGAAACCAATGGACAACATTGTTGATCACCAGTTCAAATACAATGAAGCAGAAATCCTGAAAGATATTCAGGAATATGTTTCTCGGACATACCGCAGTCACTACACTGCCAGTGAACCTGGGTTCCGTGACATTCAAACTATTGATTTGATGGCTGCCAAGGATCTTGCTTCTGCTTTCTGTCAAGCAAATATTCTTAAGTATGGGAGTCGTTATGGTTCTAAGGATGGTAAGAGCAAGCAAGACTTGATGAAAGTGATTCATTATGCTATGCTCCTTCTCCATTTTGATGGGCATTACACTCGCACAAACAATGGTTTGAACGAATTCCGCTGATTATGAAACTACGAGAGAAAACTATGAAATTCAGTGAAAAGACTATCACTATCCTGAAAAATTTTGCAGGAATCAACAACTCCATTCTTGTAAAGTCTGGACAAAAACTCAAAACAATTTCTGTTGCTAGGAACATTCTTGCAGAGGCAGAAATTTCTGAAGAGTTTTCTAAAGACTTTGCAATTTATGATCTAAACCAATTCCTCAATGGACTAAACCTACATAATGATCCAGAAATTGATTTTAGTAAAGACTCTTATCTTACAATTCGCGAAGGTAAGCGCAAGGTAAAGTATTTTTATGCTGATCCAAATGTAATCGTATCTCCTCCCGATAAGGCAATCGATTTTCCATCTACTGACGTATCATTTAATCTTGATAGTGTAACACTTGAAAAGCTTCTTAAAGCTGCATCAGTATATCAACTTCCAGATTTTTCAGTTGTTGGTAAAGATGGTAATATTGAATTGGTAGTTCGTGATAAAAAGAACGACACCTCAAATGAATGTTCAATTGTTGTAGGAGAAACCCAAACGAATTTTGTTTTCAACTTTAAAGTTGAGAATATTAAGATTATTCCAGGAGCTTACAACGTAGTAATTTCTTCTAAACTTCTTTCTGAATTTACTAACGAACAATATAATCTCAAATACTATATTGCACTTGAACCAGATAGCACATTTGGATGATATGAATTCAACATTCCTAATTCCTCTTGCATTACTTTGTTTTGAAGGATATGTTACTAATGATGGATTTATCTGCTTGAGAGAAACTCCAAGATATGATAGAATCCAGTATTATAAACCGGGAAAGTCTTGTTATGTAAATGGTTATTTTTACACTGATTGTAAAGATGCATCCAATCGAATTTATTAAATTATGAACACTGATAGAAATGATTTTCTTTGGGTTGAAAAATATCGCCCAAAGACTATTGAAGATTGTATTCTGCCCGAATCAACAAAAAAGACTTTTAAAGAGTTCCTACATAAAGGTGAGGTTCCAAATCTTCTTCTTGCTGGACCTCCTGGAGTTGGAAAAACTACAGTAGCAAAAGCACTTTGCAATGAATTAGGAGTAGACTATTATGTCATTAACGGATCTGACGAAGGACGATTTCTGGACACGGTGCGCAACCAAGCAAAGAATTTTGCTTCGACCGTCTCACTTTCTTCGTCTGCAAAACACAAAGTCATCATTATTGATGAAGCAGATAATACAGGGAACGACGTACAACTCCTTTTACGGGCAAATATTGAGACGTTTTATAACAACTGCCGATTCATCTTCACCTGTAATTACAAAAACAAAATTATCGAACCCCTCCACTCAAGGTGTGCTGTCATCGATTTTTCAATCGGTGGAAAGGCAAAAGCAGAAATTGCTATGTCCTTCTTCAACCGTCTCAGGTTTATTCTTGAGAAAGAGGGTATTGAGTATGATAAAAAAGTTCTCATAGAACTTATCAATAAGCACTTTCCTGATTGGAGACGTGTTTTGAATGAGTGTCAAAGATATTCTGGAAGTGGTAAAATAGATTCTGCAATTCTCGCCACATTTTCTGATGTTAATTTAAATGATCTCATTAAGAATCTTAAGAGTAAAAATTTTACGGAAGTTCGTAAATGGGTCGTCAATAATCTGGACAATGATTCTGGGATACTTCTTAGGCGTATTTATGATGCTCTTACTTTATCCCTTGAGAACAATAGCATTCCTGCTGCTGTGCTCATTATTGCTAAGTATCAGTATCAGATCGCATTTGTTGCAGACCAAGAAATAAATCTTTTGGCAGCATTGACTGAGATTATGGTTGAATGTAACTTTAAATAAAATTTTGTAATTGGTGAGTTTTAAATGATTGATATTAACAAAGTTAACTTGAATGAATTTTTTGGTTGTGTAGAAGCAACTAATACAAAACAAATGAAGTCCAATGCATTTAAGACTTTTCGAACTTATCTTCAAGAAAAGTCTTTTGCAAAATGGTCTGGTGATCAACTCACATATGTTGGTGACTATGAAGATGGTAAAGATTTTGTAGATTCTTCAGGTATTTGTTATGAAATGAAAGGATCACTTGGACTTTTTAACAAGAATCAATCTTGTAAGCGAGTGGTCCTTATTAATAAGCGTCCTGGCAAGAAAAAGACTACGGTTCTGCAAAAAGAAGATATTAAAAAAACTTTTGAGTATATGCTTCTGGTAGATACTCAAACCATGACCATTGGGTATACTGATTGGGATACAGTTTACTCTAGGACAGAATGTGATGGTGCTGGAGCAACATTCAAATTGGAGAAGGGTGATTATAAAATCTTGGCAAGTAATGTAGAACCAAAAGAAAAAAACATTGATGCAACCAATCTTTTAAACTCCATTGAGGCAATTTTGTGACTGATTCACTTAAAAAACTTAAAACTCCTCTTCGATATCCTGGAGGAAAATCACGTGCTTGCACCAAGATGGATCCATATTTTCCAGATCTTAGAGAATACCAAGAATTTCGTGAACCATTTCTTGGTGGTGGTAGCGTAGCGATTCATATTACCAAGAAGTATCCCCATTTACAAATATGGGTAAATGATCTTTATGAACCACTGGTAAATTTCTGGCAACAACTTCAGATCTTTGGACCCGATCTTAAAAGTAAACTATCGGATTTGAAATCAAAATATAATGATCCAACTAAGGCAAAAGTTTTATTTTTAGAATCAAAAGAGTATCTTTCACATCCATCTAAATTTACAGATTCTTTACAGCGTGCAGTAAGTTTTTATATTGTAAATAAATGCTCTTTTAGTGGACTTACTGAATCATCCTCATTTTCTCCTCAGGCATCTGACAATAATTTTTCCATGAGAGGAATTGAAAAACTGGATTCATATTCGGATATTATTAAGAATTGGAAGATTACAAACTATTCATACGATTATTTGATGGATGGCAATATGCAATCATTCCTCTATCTTGATCCTCCATATGACATTAAAGATAATCTTTATGGAAATAAGGGATCTATGCATAAGTCATTTGACCATGATAAATTTGCAGTTGATTGTTCTGCCTGTGAGATGGATCAATTGATTAGTTATAATTCTGATCAATTGGTAAAAGATCGTTTTACTGGATGGAATGTTGGAGAATTTGATCTCACATATACGATGAGATCTGTTGGTGAATATATGAGGGATCAAAAAAGTAGAAAAGAACTCTTGCTTTTTAATTATGAACTACCGGGTAAAATTGTATGATTGAACTTAAAGATTGGTTGAATTCTATCAATAATACTAAAAAGAATTTGATAGATGAAGATCCATCTATCGAAAAAGAATATCCTCCATACATTATTAATAGATGTTTTTCTGGGCATATTGATACTGTTATGTTTGCCAACGAACTAAACATGTATAGTTTTCTACCAAAAAAACTTCAATATGATTTTCTTATAAATATTGTGAGGAAAAAGAAGAGATTTTCTCCCTGGATCCGACAAGATAAAATCAAAGAACTTGATTATGTCAAACGTTATTATGGTTATAGTAATGAGAAGGCAAAACAAGCTTTGAAAATTCTTACACAAGAACAAATTAACTTTATTAAATCAAAATTTGATGTTGGAGGAAAAAAATGAGCGTAGTAAAAGAACCAGAAGTTAAATGGTCACCAGAACAAATGGTGGAAGTGGTTCTTAATGAACCAGATGACTTCTTGAAAGTTCGTGAAACTTTGACACGTATCGGAGTTGCATCTAGAAAGGAAAAGAAAATCTATCAATCCTGCCACATTCTTCATAAGCAAGGTAGATATTATCTTGTTCATTTTAAGGAACTATTTGCATTAGATGGTAAATATGCAAATCTTACTGTAAATGATGTTCAAAGAAGGAATCGTATTGCACAACTTCTTGCAGATTGGGGTCTAATTGAAATTGTCAATACTGATAAAATCCTTGATATTGCACCTTTAAACCAAATTAAAGTGCTTGCATATAAAGATAAGCAAGACTGGATTTTAGAAACAAAATATAATATTGGGTCTAAAAAGAAAAAAGCAGAAGAAGATTGATTTTAAAAGAGAGTTGACAACTCTCTTTTTTTATGCTATAATATCAATCTTCGGGTCAATCAGTATTCAGATTGCAATACTCTTGTTAGTATTCACGGCATAATACTTACCGAAGAAATTCTTATTAGTATTCAATAAGTAAAACTTTTATTAGTTTTCAGACCTTAATACTTGAAAAAATATGAAAAATTTTATCGTTTGTGACATAGGTAAAAATATTACCTATACTTATAATCCAAGAACAAAAAATATTTTTAAAATCGAACATTCTGATTTTATTAATTTAAATATTCCCGAGATTGAAAATGGAGATGCAATTATTATTGAAGATGCACACATTAGAACTCGGGAAGAAAATAGTCTTGCACAGGCATTTAAATTAGAACAGTTAGAAAATCTTGCAAAAAAAGCTGACCAAAAACAAAATAAAATTCTTTCTTTCCCCCAAAAAGTAACTCCAAAAGCAAGAAAAATTGCATCCCTTAAAAATTCAGAGTTAATCGATAAAAGTGATATTAATGATATCACTTCAATTGCAAACTATTTGGAAATTTTTCCAAACGTGTATAATACTTTGAAACCCTTTAACCCAATTAGTCTTGAAAAGCATGAGAAGAATAATTTTCACATCTATAATGATAGGAATATCTTAACTGAAGATTCAAATACTGCTAGAAATGAAAGTTATGGAATTAAAACTGATTATGAAGATCAAGTAACTAAGTGGATTAAAAAATATATTTCCAAACTTGCATTTGAACTTGATGATGATACTAGAAATTGGTCTGGTCTTACATACACTAAAGGATCAAAAAATAGACCTCCTGAACTTCTGCCAGGACTGAAGAAATATTCTAGTGATAAACTTAAATTTATCTATGGAGTAATTCTTACAATTCTTGATCCCGTTACCGGTGAACCAAGATTGAGATCTGATATCAATAAACCTCCATATTGGAAGTATGCTAAGAATGTGTATTTTGGTATTAGTCCATATCACATGCACGCTGGTGTAACCGCATCAAATTACAAGTATTGGAAACGTAAAGCAGGTTCTTCATGTAAGAAGAGTATGAGTCTTGAATCTAAAAATTCTATCAAAAACCTTGATGATGTTCTTGAGATTCGAGAAGCAATGAAAGATTCTGATCGAAAACTTCGAACTCTTTGGAGAACTGCCCGTAAGATGATTGTTGAGGATGGTCTTCGTTAGTATTCATGTGATAATACTTTTATTAGTATTCAAAGTCTAATACTCAACCATCTTCAAATCTTTTAGTTAGTATTCAGAAGATAAAACTTAAATAAGTTTTCACGCTCTAATACTCATAAAAATCAGTTGGTATTCAGCACGTAAAACTCTTGTTAGTTTTCATGCCGTAATACCCGTAATAAAAAGTGAGGGTTTCCGACCCTCTTTTTTATGCTTTATGGTAATATATAATATGGATGCCATAAGGGTCCACAAAACACAAACTCGCTTTAAAAAGGAGCTACTATAATGAACATGACCAGATATACTGCTGCGGATCTTCCTGCATTGATGGAAAAAATAAATAGGAATAGTATTGGATTGGATGAATACTTTGATAGGGTCTTTAGTTTGCATGACACATCAAATTATCCACCATACAATTTAGTTCAGGTCAGTAACGTTGAATCCCGACTTGAACTTGCACTAGCAGGATTTAAAAGGAAGGAGGTTAATGTCTACACGCAAGATGGTAAATTGTTTATTGAAGGTCAAAAGAATGAAAAAAATGAAGAAAACAACTACATTCACAAGGGTTTGGCTCAACGGTCGTTTAATCGTTCCTGGACTCTATCCGACGACACGGAAGTTAGATCAGTTACTTTTGAAGATGGGCTTTTAGTTGTAAATCTGGCAAAGATCGTTCCAGAGCATCATCAGAGGAAGGACTATCTCTAAATATATTTAAAATGTAGAGATAGAAATGTCATCAGTTTATAGGCCCTTTGTAGAAAAACTTGGTGGTGCAAATGCAACAACTTTTGTTGGAGATGAGGGAGAAATTTTTTACGATCCATCTTCAGATACTTTAAGAAGATCTGATGGAAATACTCCAGGTGGAGTTGCGTTGACTTCTGTTGGTTCTATAACAAGTATTACTTCTGGTGGTAGTTCAGTAGTTGGTGTAGATACTACAAATACAGGAGAAAATGCTCTTGAATTTTCTAGTGATAATGGAACCACATCTGGTGTCCGTTGGAGAATTACTACTGATGGGCATATTATTCCTAATGGAAATGCTTTGTATGATATTGGAGATCCTGAAAATAAAGTTAGGGATATGTATATTGATAGTGGATCTATTCACACCCCAAGTGGAAATGCACTATCATTCTATGATGGCAATCTGACATGGGGTGGTGATGATGTAATTGTTCTTTCTGATCTTAAGCAAATGGTTTCGGAATCGTCATCATTTGAAGACTTTAAGCAAAAAATACTTGGATTATAGTATTAAAAAATACAGAAATGTTCGCGGTGATACACTAAAATATAAATAGTTTAGTGTTACGGAGGTTGTATGCATTACACTCTATCCACTTTTATTATTGGAACTCTAATGTATATTTTTATCGGGGTTCCTATCGCAAATCTACTACCATAATACTTGTTGAACCATGGGAATCTTAGCAACACTCGCAATCTTTTCTGCTGTAATGGGAGGAGCATTCGCCATCACACCTAAAAAGTAAATAAATAAAACTGAATATCGTCGGCGCAGACGGGGAGGTAACTGGCACAATCCAGTTGACACCTCCCTTTTTTGTGTTAGAATTAATGGAGAATTTGAGTTAAGATGTCATTAAAACTTGCAATTTTGAAAAACGGAGATACGATAATTTCAGATATCACAGAAGCTCTAGTTGACGAGAGAGTATGTGGATATATTTTTGATGAACCACATAAAGTGATTTCTCAAAGGTCTATTCTTCTCACTGAGAATGTAGATGGATCTGAAACTTCACAAGTTGAAGTTACCTTAAGTCCATGGATCATTCTATCAGATGAAACTAAAATGTTAGTTTCTTTGGATTCTGTTATGACTATAGTAGATCCTATTGAATCAGTTAAAACCCTATATGAGGAAAAAGTAAATGGAAAAAACAATCAAGTGTCTTTTACTGAAGGTTGATAATGTTGTAATTACGGAAATAGTAGAGGTTCCTGCCGATATTGGAGAACCAGATTGTAGATTGGTAAATCCATATGAAATTGATGCAGATGGAAATTTGACTCCATGGCCAAGTGTTACTAGTCAAACTGAAATGATGATTCATTCCGATAGTATCCTTACTATCGTGGAACCTAAAAAAGAAATTATTGAAAAATACAAAAAACTGACAGCATAATGCGATTCTACACAAACGTCCAAATGGTTGGAGATCACTTTCTTGTTAGGGGTTATGAAAATGGAAAACATTTTGCCTCTAGGGAGAAGTTCTATCCAACTCTTTTTGTTCCTACAAACAAAAAAACAAAATACAAAACATTAGATGGTGAATATGTAGAATCTGTGAATCCAGGGACAGTAAGAGACTGTAGAGAATTTGTAAAAAAATATGATGGTGTAGAAAACTTTAAAATTTATGGAAATCAGAAGTATATCTACCAATATATCTCTGAACATTATCCAGAAGAGATTATTAAATTTGATACTAACAAAATCAAAATCTCTACAATTGATATTGAGGTTGCATCTGAAAATGGATTCCCAGATGTTGAATCTGCAGCAGAAGAAGTTCTTTTGATTACAATTCAAGATTACGCAACAAAAGTAATTAGAACTTGGGGTAAAGGTCCATTTAAGAATGAAAAGGAAAATGTAATATATCGATCATTTGATACTGAACATGAACTTCTAAATGATTTTATTAATTGGTGGATGATTGAAGAAAATACACCAGAAGTAGTTACCGGATGGAATAGTGAATTTTACGACATTCCATATCTTGTCAGGAGAATTGATAGGATTCTTGGTGAAAAGTTGATGAAAAGAATGTCTCCATGGGGACTAGTTACGGAAAATGAGACATTCATTTCTGGACGTAAGCATATTTCATATGATGTTGGTGGAGTTACTCAACTAGATTATCTGAATTTATATAAAAAGTTTACTTACAAGGCACAAGAATCATATCGTCTTGATTATATTGCCGAAGTAGAATTGGGGCAGAAAAAACTTGATCACTCTGAGTTTGATACATTTAAGGACTTCTATACTCATGGATGGCAAAAGTTTGTAGAATATAACATCATTGACGTGGAACTTGTTGACCGAATGGAAGACAAGATGAAACTGATTGAATTGGCAATAACCATGGCATATGATGCCAAAACAAACTATGCAGATGTTTTCTTTCAAGTTAGAATGTGGGATTCTATCATCTTCAATTATTTGAAAAAAAGTGATATTGTAATTCCACCCATTGAAAGATCTGATAAAAATTCCAAATATGCTGGTGCTTATGTAAAAGAACCTGTTCCTGGTGTGTATGATTGGGTTGTAAGTTTTGACCTTAATAGTCTATACCCACACTTAATCATGCAATATAATATTTCTCCAGAAACTCTTCTGGAAAATAGACATCCTTCTGCAAGTGTAGATAGAATCCTTAATAATGAATTGGATTTGTCTGATTTGGATGGTAAGACTGTTTGTGCTAATGGTGCTCTTTATACCACTGAGTTTCGTGGATTCCTTCCAGAATTGATGGAAAAGATCTATAAGGATCGAACAATCTACAAAAAGAAGATGCTTAAGGCGAAACAAGATTATGAAAAAAATCCAAGTAAAGAACTTGAAAAAGAAATCGCCAGATGTAATAACATCCAAATGGCGCGTAAAATCCAACTTAACTCTGCTTATGGTGCTATTGGTAATCAGTATTTCCGCTATTATAAACTTGCCAATGCAGAAGCCATCACACTATCAGGACAAGTTTCAATCCGATGGATTGAAAATAAGATGAATTCTTATCTAAATACTCTTTTAAAAACGGAGGGTGTCGATTATGTCATCGCATCTGACACTGACTCGATTTATCTTAACTTTGGACCTATTGTTAGTAAATTTTTTGCTAATAAGTCTGGCGATAAAACAGCAATTGTTTCTATTCTTGACAAGATCTGTCAAGAAAAATTGGAACCATTCATCGAATCGAGTTATCAGGAACTTGCGGATTATGTTTCGGCATATGAACAAAAAATGAGTATGAAGCGTGAGAATATTGCTGACCGTGGCATTTGGACCGCAAAGAAGCGTTATATTCTCAACGTATGGGATAGTGAAGGAGTTAGGTATGCTGATCCCAAACTTAAGATTATGGGTATTGAAGCAATTAAATCATCAACTCCTGCACCTTGCCGTAAGATGATTAAAGATGCTCTTAAGTTGATGATGACTGGAACTGAAGATGATGTAATTGACTTTATTGAATCTTGCAGGTCCAATTTTAAGAAACTTTCTCCTGAAGAAATATCTTTCCCAAGAAGTGTATCTGATGTTGTTAAGTATAAATCTTCTGCATCAATTTATGCTAAAGGAACACCTATTCATGTAAGAGGAGCTCTTCTTTTCAATTACTATATTAAAAAGAATAAACTTACTAATAAGTATTCTCTTATTCAAAATGGGGAAAAAATAAAATTCTGCTATTTGAAGAAACCAAATTCAATCTATGAAAATGTAATTTCATTTATTCAAGATTTCCCCAAAGAACTCAATCTTGACAAATATGTTGATTATGATCTACAATTTGAAAAGAGTTTCGTTGACCCTCTCAGAACAATATTGGATTGTATTGGTTGGTCAATTGAGAAGAAATCTACTTTGGATGCATTTTTTATGTAATGAATTTACCAATAACTATCAAAGATCTTAATTTTATACTGGAATGTATAAAATATAAGAATAAGAATTTGTATGCAAATCTTTGGTCATACAAAATGAATTACTTAAACAAAAATAAAAATATTGGAGAATCAAATGAATTTTCTTGATGATATTGTAAAAGAGATTGGTGATGAATACACCAAACTCGCATCTGATATTGATGAAACTGAAACTTATGTTGACACGGGTTCTTACATTTTTAATGCACTGGTTTCAGGTAGTGTATTTGGTGGCGTATCTGGGAATAAGATTACTGCTATTGCTGGAGAGTCTTCTACTGGAAAGACTTTTTTCAGCCTCGCCGTTGTTAAGAATTTCCTCGATTTTAATCCCGATGGTTACTGTCTCTATTTTGATACTGAAGCAGCTATCACCAAATCCTTACTTGAATCCAGGGCAATTGACACCTCTCGTCTTGTAGTAGTTAATGTCGTTACAGTAGAAGAATTTCGAAGTAAGGCATTAAAAGCAGTGGATCTATATATGAAAAAACCAATAGAGGATCGCAAACCCTGTATGTTTGTGCTAGACTCTCTTGGTATGCTTTCCACAGACAAAGAAATTACCGATGTCTTGAATGATAAGCAAGTTCGTGATATGACAAAATCACAATTAATTAAAGGTGCATTTCGTATGCTTACCCTCAAGTTGGGGCAAGCAAATATTCCCATGATTGTTACCAATCATACATATGATGTAATTGGATCTTATGTTCCAACTAAAGAAATGGGAGGTGGATCTGGATTAAAATATGCTGCATCTAGTATAATCTATCTGAGTAAAAAGAAAGAAAAAGATGGAACAGAAGTTGTTGGTAACATCATTAAAGCTAAAACTGCTAAATCGCGTCTGAGTAAGGAGAACAAAGATGTGGAAGTTCGTTTGTATTATGATGAGCGTGGTCTTGATCGATATTATGGTCTTCTTGAACTCGGTGAAACTGGTGGACTTTGGAAAAATGTCGCAGGTAGATATGAAATGGACGGAAAAAAAATATATGCTAAACAAATCCTCAAAGATCCAGAGCAATATTTTACTCCCGAAGTAATGGAAAAGCTTGACGAAATTGCAAAATCTGAATTTTCTTATGGACTATCTCACTGATTTTATACATACCCATGATAATTCAATAACTGATGATACATGCAATTTTTTGATAAATTTGTTTGAAGAAAATTTGGATAAAACAGAAAGAATTGATAATGATTCAAAACCAAATTTTACTCAATTCAATTTAACTCAAAATAAAGATATAACAAAACAAACAAATCAAGTCCATAATTACCTGATTAAAAGAGTATTTGATTGTAGAGATCAATACTATAAGTTTATCGATAAAAGAGTATTTCCAAAAGAACATGCATTTGAGCAATTTAGAATCAAGAAGTATGAAGTTGGAGGAAATGACATGTTCGATACTCACGTTGATGTGCTAGACTATGGAACCTCTAGGAGATTTTTATCTTTCATGTGGTATTTAAATGATGTAAATGATGGAGGAAAAACAGTCTTTAAAGATTTTGAAATTAAACCCAAAAAGGGAAAACTATTGGTGTTTCCGCCACTGTGGATGTTCCCTCATAGGGGAGATCCACCAATAAGCAATACAAAATACATTATCAGCACATATCTTCACTATAAGTAATGGAAAAAATTGAATCCCTAATCCTTCAAAACTTCATATTCAATGAGGAATACACAAGAAAAGTAATTCCCTTTATCAAACCAGAATACTTTGAAGATAAGTGTGAAAAAATTATTTTTGAAGAAATTTCTAATTTTATTTCTCAATATGGATCTTGCATAACAAAACAAGCTCTTTATATTGAGATTGATAATAGAAGTGATTTGAATGAAGATGAAGTAAAACAGATTAGGAATTTAATTGGAAGTTTTGAAGATGGTCTTGTAGAGTTTAATTGGTTAATTAATTCTACAGAAAAATGGTGTAAAGATCGTGCAATATATTTGGCACTAATGGAGTCAATTTATATTGCCGATGATAAGGATAGTAAAAAGACTAGAGATGCAATTCCGGAAATATTGACTGAAGCATTATCTGTTTCTTTCGATAATAATATCGGACATGATTATTTACAGAACTATGAAGAACGTTATGAGTATTATCACAGAAAAGAAGATAAAATTCCATTCGATATTGAATATTTTAACAAAATTACAAAAGGTGGTTTACCTACTAAAACTCTTAATGTCGCGCTTGCTGGTACTGGTGTCGGCAAGTCTCTATTCATGTGCCATATGGCTAGCTCCATCTTGCTCCAAGGACGGAACGTTCTCTACATTACAATGGAGATGGCAGAAGAAAAAATTGCTGAGCGAATTGATGCAAACCTTTTGAATGTTCCAATTCAAAATCTTGCAGAATTGCCAAAAACAGCATTTGAAAACAAAGTAAGTAAATTGGCAGCAAAAACTCAGGGAACCATTATAATTAAAGAATATCCTACTGCATCTGCACATGCTGGTCACTTTAAAGCACTTCTTAATGAGTTGTCACTTAAGAAGTCATTTAGACCTGATATTATTTTTATTGATTACCTTAATATATGTGCTTCCTCTAGGTATCGCGGAAACAGCACTGTCAATTCATATAGCTATATCAAGTCTATTGCTGAAGAACTTAGAGGCTTGGCTGTCGAAGCCGAGGTCCCTATCGTATCTGCCACCCAGACCACTCGTTCTGGTTTTGGTAGCTCTGATGTTGACATTACTGACACTAGTGAGTCCTTTGGTCTCCCTGCTACTGCTGATCTTATGTTTGCCCTTATTTCTACAGATGAGCTTGAAGGGATGGGACAAATTATGGTAAAGCAGTTGAAAAATCGTTACAATGATCCAACAGTAAACAAAAGATTTGTTGTTGGGATTGATCGCGCCAAAATGCGTCTTTATGATTGTGAGCAATCTGCCCAAGATGACATCCTTGACAAATCTAGGGATGAGGAGTATGATTATGAGGAACACAACGTTAAGAAATCTTTTGAGGGATTTAAGTTTTGATCTATTACACAGTATATGATTCTGGTGGTAAAAAGATATCTGATTGTGGTTCTGAACTAGATGCTAAGTTTTTAGCAGAGCAACGTAAAGGAACTTACAGAACAAATCGTATTGAAGGTTGGTTTCATACTATAGAAGTTGAACCAATCAATTTACAACTACCTCAAATCTTAATTGATTGTGGAGAAGTTGAAGAACAACAAAAATTACCTGCACAACAACAAGAACCTTTAGAACTATGAGCACCGTTGACACCAAAAAATACATTGAATTTGTAGATGCAGTAACATCTAATGAGAGTAAAGACTATTCTTATTTTGCTGCTCGTCTTTTTGAACTTGAAAAAGAAGGATTTAATACCGAGAGACTGCTTACTGCTGCTGTAGGTATGTCTGCTGAAGCAGGGGAATTTACTGAGATTGTTAAAAAGATTATCTTTCAAGGTAAACCAGTAAATGAAGAAAATCTTTTCCATTTGAAGCGTGAACTGGGTGACATCATGTGGTATGTTGCGCAAGCATGTATGGGACTAAGAATTAGTCTTGATGAAGTCATGGAAATGAATGTAGAAAAACTTGTTGCTCGTTATCCTGGCGGGCAATTTGATGTCCATTATTCTGAAAATCGTAAAGAGGGAGATGTATGACAACACGACAATTTGTAACCAAGTCTGGTGATACTTGGGAATGGGAAGAAACTCCAGAAACTATTCAAGCACTAAAACAACTACATGAATCTGTAAAGGAAACTGCAAAGGAAAATGAAACCAGTAACTCTTGAAGAATATAAAGAAGTAGGACCACTATTTTTTGAAAAATATTGGTATGTTTCTAAGGAAATTGGAGAAAATGCAAAACCAGAAGATGTTCTTAAAGTAATGGAATCACTTGCTGGTCTTGCAATGCTAAAAAGATCTGAAGAAAAGACTCCAGTTGGTTTCAATAAAAATCAGGAGAATAGCAATGAGTAATTATGATATTGTAGATATAAATCTAAGTTTAACTGTTAATGAAGCATTAGAAATTCGAAATATCCTTTTTGACCATCAAAAAGGATATGGACTTGAACATGTTCCTGAAAGAATTTCTAAAGTTCGAAATCTGATTAATGAACTAGATGCTCAAATTAGGAGATCGATAGATGGGGGATGTCCTCCAGGGACAGTATATATAAATGGAGTATGTGCTGATCTCTAAATAAATAAAGGAAAGAAAAAATCTTTCCTTTTACTGCCCAAGTGGTGAAATTGGTATACACGCATGACTTAGGATCATGTGCCTTGTGCGTGGAGGTTCGAGTCCTCTCTTGGGCATTTATTATAAATATTAGAATAGTATTAAGATATTAAAAATATTCTAATTAATAATGAGAAGATTTACCGAATTTCTTTCAGAAGCAACTGCTGCGTCAACTCAAGCAAAGAAACTAGCTTTAGCTCCTGATGGACATGGGGGTTATTATAATAGAGCTACTGGAGAATTTGAAGCAAAATCAGTTGGTGGCAAATTACAATTCTTCAATAAAAGGCAAATAGTTGGTAGAAAAGATCCTAAACAATCTGATTTTGAAAAGAATATTCCATTAGGATCTTTTTTGGAAAACGTTCAGCAAGAAGTTCCTCAAGAACCAGTTGATCAGCAAATGATGGATCAACCAATTTCAAATGCACCTCCAGTAGAAAAGAGAAAGGGAACTTTGAATATTGTATTTGGTAGATTCAATCCACCAACTGCTGGACATCTTCAAGCTATGGATATTGCTGCTGAAGCGGCAATTGCTGAAGGTGGGGAATATATAATCGTTCCTTCAAGATCTCAAGATCCTAAAAAGAATCCTTTAGATCCAGATACTAAAATTTCATTTATGAGAAGGATGTTCCCTTTTCATAGTGAAAGAATTGTAAATGATTCAAACTTTGAGACTATTTTTGATGTTTTAAAGAAAGCACATAATGATGGTTATACCAATGTGAGAATTATTTGTGGATCAAATAGAGTTAAAGAATTTGAAAAACTTGCTAATAATTATAATGGAGAACTTTATGAATTTGGTTTTATTGAAGTAATTCCATCAGGGGATATTGATCCAGATGGTAAAGGATTGGAAGCAATATCAGCATCAAGACTTAGATTAGCAGCTGCTGAGGGTGATTTTATTACATTTAGATCTGGTTTACCAGAAGAATTGAAAAGAAAAGAAGCATTAGAACTTTTTTATCTTGTTCGAATGGGAATGGGAATAGAGGAGATACAGCAAGAAGGATTTAATGTTTGGGAAATTGCTCCTAAGTTTGATCAAAAATCTTTAAGAGAAAATTATATAAACGAAAATATATTTAAACTTGGTGAAAGTGTTGAAAATTTAAATACAGGATTAGTTGGCAAAATAATTAGAAGAGGGACAAATTATCTGATATGTGTAACAGAAGATAATATAATGTTTAAGTCTTGGATTAGAGATGTTCAAGAAGCATAATAAAATTTACTAAATAAAATTATAAAAGAGTAAAAGTTTAAATTAATCTCATGAAAAAACATATTGCTGAAGAGTTACCTGCAAGAAGGCACCCTCAGGCAAAAATGTCTGAAAAACCATCTGGGGGAGGTGGCGATGATAAAAAACCATCTGGAGATACTTCTGGTGGCGGAGATAAGTCTACAGAAAATAAAGTAAGTCAAGCTGCTTCTGATATCAGATATAGAGCAAGAAGAGAGAATATTACTCTCCAACAAGCTTACTCTCAGTATATGCAAAATACCAATATGTCTGAGATGGAAAAGCGCATGGTAAGAGATAAACTATTTGGTAAGGGTGAAAATCAGTCGGAAGATTATGATATCAAGAATTTTGCCTCAAATACTATGGCAAAAGTTCTATCAAAAGTTTTTGTTGAAAATACTAAAGAAGATGTAAATATTTTAGATGATGAATATATTGCAAGATTGAAAGAAGAAATGGAAGGAGGAACTGCTGATAGGAGAAAATATAAAGTAAAAGTAAGAGATCCAAAAAACAATGTAGAGTATGTGAGAAGAGCAGATCGCTCTAAGATTTCTAGACTTAGAGATAAGGGATTGGATGTTGAGCATACTGGTTATGGTAAAGAATATGAAGGTGAGCGTGGAAAGAAAGCAAAGAAAGATTATGATGGAGATGGTAAAGTAGAATCATCCTCCAAGGAACATGCTGGTGTTGTTCATAATGCAATTCAAAGATCAAAAGGTGGAACTCCTGATGGTAAGGATACCCGCAAAGAAGAGTATTTTAGTGAATTGACACAACCATCTTCTGTTGGTTCAAGAGAAAAGAATGCAACTAAAATAGATGTTCTTCCAGCAGGAGCAAGAAATAGAGTAAAAGTTAATCCAGAAATAGGATCAAATAAAAAGTTGATGGCACATAATGAACTTTCTGGGGAAGTAATTTATGAAAGTGCATATTCTAAGTTTTTGAATAATGTTTCCACTCTTCGTGAGGAAGCAAAAAGTGTAAATCAAAGAAGACTTTTTGGACTTGCTTTGTCAGTATTGAGAGGTGATACTCCTAAGAGTGAAGTAAGTGAAGAAGTTATGAAAATTGTCGAAACAATGTCAGAAACTGAAATTCGTAAGTTTGCTAAAACAAAAGAATCTGGTCTCCCAGTTCAAAAAGAAGCAAAGGAATGTGAAAGATGTGGGAAGTGTTCCTGCGAATGTGGTGATATGCGTGGTGAATATGCAAGAAGAAATGTTCTAAAGAATAAATTGAGATCCATGGGAATGAAAAATCCTATTATGATTAGTACTGATATGATGGGTGGTAAAAAGGTTGATGAGCAAACAATAAGGCAAGGAACAGATGCTACCGGTAAAGATGTCGGTGGTCCAGGATCTAAGTATGAAAAAGAAGATGGAAAAGGTGCTGATCTTAGAGGTAAAGCTAGAGAAAAATATTGGAATAGATGGCAATCTAAAACTGGTGTAAAAGGAGCTTGATCTTTATATATAATGATGACCATATTTTCGTTGAGTCATGTTAGCAATTCTACTTCCATTAGCATCTAAAATTATTAAAGATGCTGTTTCAAAAATTCCTGAAAATGAAGAACTTGGTGAAAAGTTGATTGAAATATGTCTCGTAATTCTAAGTAAAGCAGTAAAGCTTACTAAGACTGATATGGATGATCAACTCCTTGAAGTAGTATCAAAAGCAATTAGATCTAGAGAAACTGCATAATATATAAAGAGACCTTAAGGTCTCTTTTTTTTATAAATATCAATATAAAGAATTTATAGGGAAAGGTAACATGTCTCTTTGGGGCACAGCAGATGCTGTTTATTCAACTGGCACTATAACTGTAGATTATGCCGCTAAAACCATCACTGGTTCCGGAACAACTTTCAGCAATGCATCTGAAGGTGACGTGATTTCCATTGGTGTGGGAAATACATACGGAGAAGCAGTTATTTCTAGTGTCACATCAGATACTGAACTAGCAATTAAATCTACAGATCATCTTATCTCTTCCGTAGATGGTGTTGCTGGTTTAGCATATACGGTTTCTCAGAAACCAGTTTATACCCTACATGATAGTCACTATGATGCTGATCGCATTTTTGGTGTAGATAATGCAGAGGTTAACGTAGCTAGAACTACTAAATACTCAGTTGCTCATGGCGGATGGGTTGGAATTATCACCTATATGGATAATTCACAGACTCCACCAGTTCTAAGAGTTAAGACTGAAGTTCTTGTTGCCATGGGTAAAGATGCCGATGGAAATGGTGGTATTTCTTCTGGAACTCCATCTGCAGGAACACCTGGAGATGCTGCTGATGACGCACAATTCGCAGATACCTGATAAAATATAAAAGTAAAATATGAGATTTGATGAACTAAACGAAAATAATTATTTGTTATTTGCTATAAAATTCTATGATAACCCTCAAGCGGTAACCAAAGAAGATTTTGAATATGATTTGAAAAGGATAAGATATATCAAAAGGTTACTAAGAAAATATAAAAACACAGGTGAGCTTAAAATACATTTAATTTTAAATCACCTGACTGTTTTATTTAATGTTTTCGATGATGCCGCAGTTCCATTGTTATTTTACAATTTGGATAGAGAACTTTGGCCTTCTATTAAAAGTTTTTTAATATTTTTAAATAGATTTCCAGAGTATCCAAAAACACAAATGCATGAAGTTGAAGCTGATGAAATATCATTACAAAAACTAAATGATCTATAATGGAAAAATTAGATAAGATTATAAAAATTATTAGAGAATTGAAGGAAGAGGTTGCAATGTCTTCATCTCCCCCAACAAATAGTTCTAATGCACAAGGTCTTGGATTTGATCCTAAATCAGAAAGTCCTCCTGTTAGAAAGAAAAAACGTTATATCTATTCCGGAAAAAATTCCAGAAAATGGTGGATGACCAAAAACTAAAAAAGAAAAATGTTTTCCTCACCTAAAGTTGCAGTATTGGAATCCAAGTTGGATATCTATGAAGATCTTTCTAGAGAGATGCTTGCAAAATTAGAATCTGCTGTAGATAAAATATCTGAAGGAAATTCTAGAATTGCCAATATTTTAGTTAAGCATGAAAGTAGGTTGGATGAATCTGATAAATCAGATGCTGCTATCATGCAATTGGTTAAAAGAGTTGAAAGAAATTTAGATGATTTGGAGAAAAAGGTAGATAATATGCAAAAAGCAGTTTGGGCAATCAGTCTCAGTAGTCTAGCAATTGTAACCTTGTTGCAGATTTTACCAACCATCGGTTTTAAGTTGACTCCTGTTGACGGTCCTGCTATGATGAGTGAGGTTTCTAAATTATGACATGGATTTGATTGATTCGAAGTATATCAGTCTAATATCATCATCCTTACAAAAATTTAAAAGAGTAAAAAGTAATCTATATAACTTCCGTTGTCCTATTTGCGGTGATTCGCAAAGAAATAAAAATAAGGCAAGAGGATACATATACGAGATAAAAAATAACGCAAATTTTAAGTGCCACAACTGTGGATCTAGTTTATCCTTCAGCAATTTTTTGCAAAAGATAAATCCACAGATGCATAAAGAATACTCTTTGGAGAAGTTTAAAGAGGGGAAGACTGGAAAAAACTTTGTTGTAAAATCCCCACAATTGGAATTCAAAAAACCCGATTTTTCAAAAAAGATAGTTAAAAAAAAGTTACTGGATATACAGAAAGCTTCCGAAAATGAAAAAGCAAAGGCATATCTGGAAAGTAGAAAATTAAATTCAGATAAATTCTATTATGTTGATAATTTTAAATCCTGGGTTAATAGTATAAAAAAATCTTTTACTGATGTATTTTATGATGAACCTAGAATTGTGATTCCATTGATTTATGAAAATAAATTAATTGGGATTCAAGGAAGATCTATTAATCCCAGTAGTGTTAAATACATTACTATCATGTTAGATGAGGAGGCGCCGAAAATTTATGGACTTGACACAATCGACAAAAACTTACCTGTCTACGTGGTCGAAGGACCCTTCGACAGCACTTTCATTGACAATTGTGTGGCTATGTGTGGCAGCGACGGTGACGTGGACTGTCTTGAAGGAAGCGACATCATTTTTATATACGATAATGAACCCCGCAATAAAGAAATTGTCAGGAGAATTGGGAACGCTATTGATAGAGGTTTCAAGGTCGTCATCTGGCCAAGAGGAATAGTTGAAAAGGACATTAATGACATGATCATCTCTGGACATCAGGTCTCGGATGTGCTAAAATTGAATACCTACTCTGGACTAGAAGCAAAAATTAAATTTAACAATTGGAAGAAAGTATGAGCAACGGAACTAAAGTTATTAAAAGGAACGGAAAAACTGAACCTCTTGATTTGAATAAACTTCATGTAATGGTCGATGAAGCATGTAAAGATCTAGCAGGAGTTTCTGCAAGTCAAGTTGAAATGCAATCTGGAATTCAGTTTTATGATGGCATTACAACTGCAGAAATTCAAGAAATTTTGATCAGATCTGCTTCAGATCTTATTGATTTGGATCATCCAAACTATCAATTTGTTGCGGCAAGACTTTTGCTTTTCTCTATTAGGAAGCAAATTTATGGTCGTATGTATGAAGTTCCTTCACTCAAGAATCACATTGAAGATTGTGTAAGTAGGGGGGTATATGATGAAGAAATTCTGAAATACTATTCTTCCGAAGAAATCGAAAAGATGCACCATTATGTTGATCATGATAGGGATCTTCTTTTCACATACGCCGGTCTTCGTCAAGTAGTTGATAAATATCTTGTGCAAGATAGAAGCACGGGTGTTTTGTATGAAACTCCCCAGTTCATGTATATTTTGATTGCTGCTACTATTTTCTCAAAGTATCCAAAAGAGACACGTCTCGATTACGTTAAGAAGTATTATGACGCAATCTCCAAACACAAAATCAACATCCCAACGCCAATCATGGCGGGAGTGCGAACTCCACTTAGACAATTTGCTAGCTGTGTCCTTGTTGATAGCGATGACACCCTCGATAGTATCTTTACTAGTGATATGGCTATTGGCAGATACGTTGCACAGAGGGCGGGAATCGGCATCAACGCTGGTAGAATCCGTGGCATCAACTCTAAAATCCGAGGGGGAGAAGTTCAGCACACGGGTGTTGTACCATTTCTCAAGAAGTTTGAAGCAACTGTCCGATGCTGCACGCAAAATGGCATACGAGGTGGATCCGCGACAGTCCACTTCCCAATCTGGCACCAAGAAATAGAAGATATCATTGTATTAAAAAATAATAAAGGAACGGAAGATAATCGAGTTCGTAGGTTAGACTATAGCATTCAAATCAGTAAACTTTTTTATGAACGTTTCATTAAAAACGAAGACATTACCCTCTTCAGTCCACATGACGTTCCTGGTTTGTATGATGCTTTTGGCACTGATCGATTTGACGACCTATATCGCCTTTATGAACTCAATGACATGGTTCCAAGAAAAACTATCAATGCTCAGGAGCTATTTTTTGATCTACTAAATGAGCGTGCCGTAACTGGTCGTATTTACATTATGAATATTGACCATTGCAATAGTCATTCATCTTTCCTTGATAAAGTTGAAATGAGTAATCTTTGCCAAGAAATTACGCTTCCCACAAAACCTCTTCAACATATTGATGATCCAAATGGAGAAATTGCTCTCTGTATTCTTAGTGCTATTAATATTGGAAAAATTAGGGAATTCGAAGATCTTCAAAATCTTTGTGATCTTGCTGTTAGGAGTCTTGATGAACTTATTGATTTTCAAGGATACCCCGTCAAAGCAGCAGAAATTTCAACCAAGTCACGTCGCTCTCTTGGAATCGGTTATATTGGTCTAGCGCATTATCTTGCTAAGAATGGATTATCATACAACAATCCAGATTCTTGGAAATTAGTCCATGATCTTACAGAAGCTTTCCAGTATTATTTGATTAAATCATCTACAAATCTTGCAAAAGAAAAAGGTGCATGTGCCTATTACGAAAGAACTAAATACAGTCAAGGCATTTTGCCAATCGACACTTATAAAGAAAGTGTAGATGAAATTGTCCCCAATAAACTTAATTATGATTGGGAAGGTCTTAGAGCACAGATTAAGCAGTATGGTATTAGGAACTCAACACTGTCCGCACAAATGCCATCGGAGAGCAGTTCCGTTGTGTCAAACGCAACAAATGGAATCGAACCTCCTCGCGGATACTTGTCCGTTAAAAAATCGAAGAAAGGACCACTTAAGCAGATTGTTCCGCAATATGGAACGCTTAAAAATAATTATACTCTTTTGTGGGATATGCCTTCTAATCTTGGCTACATTAATATTGTAGCTGTGATGCAAAAGTTTTTTGATCAGGCAATTAGTGGAAACTGGTCATACAATCCAGAAAATTATCCAAATAATGAAATTCCAGTGTCAGTTATGGCACAAGATCTTCTATCCACATACAAATATGGATGGAAAACAAGTTACTATCAAAACACATATGACAATAAAACAGATGATTTTGATAGTCAAGAACAAAAAACTGAATCAATTCTCAACGAACTACTAGCACTCCAGGAGGAAGATTGTGAGTCTTGTAAAATTTAAAACAAACAGAGACAAAAATATTATGGTAGATTCTATGACGGTTTTCAACTCAGAACAAGTTGATACCAAAAAACAACCAATGTTCTTCGGAAAACCATTGGGAATTCAAAGATATGATTCTTACAAGTATCCAATTTTCGATAAATTAACTCAACAACAACTTGGATACTTCTGGAGACCTGAGGAGGTTTCCCTCCAAAAAGATCGTAGTGATTATCAATTACTTCGTCCAGAACAGAAGCATATCTTTACTTCCAATCTAAAGTATCAGATCATGCTTGATTCGGTCCAGGGAAGAGGTCCTGGTATGGCGTTCGCGCCTTACTGCTCTCTTCCCGAATTAGAAGCATGTATGAAGGTCTGGGAGTTCATGGAGATGATCCATTCTAGGTCATATACATATATTATAAAGAACGTATATTCTAACCCATCAGATGTTTTTGATACTATCCTTAAGGAGGAAAGGATTCTTGAGCGTTCTATAAGTGTTACTGAAGCCTATAATGATTTTATCAATAGTGCTCATCAATACGACAATTCTAATGAATGGGTCCATGCTTTAGAAAATGTTCCTTATGCTAAAGAAGCAAGGACTGAACTGAAAAGAAAACTTTTTAGGGCAGTAGCAAACGTTAATATCCTTGAAGGAATTCGTTTTTATGTCAGTTTTGCATGTAGTTTTGCATTTGGTGAACTTAAATTGATGGAAGGAAGTGCTAAAATCATTTCTTTTATTGCACGTGATGAAAATCAGCATCTTGTAATCACACAAAATATCCTTAAAAATTGGATGAATGGTGATGATCCTGAGATGATGCAAATTTGCAAAGAAGAGCAGGCATGGGTGTATAAAACATTTGAAAACGCTGTAAATCAAGAAAAAGTTTGGGCAGAATATTTGTTCAAAGATGGATCTATGATTGGTTTGAATGACAAATTGTTACAACAATATGTTGAATGGATTGCCAATCGTAGAATGAAAGCAATCGGACTTAAGCCAATTTATGACATACCAGCAAAGAACAATCCACTTCCTTGGACAGAGCACTGGATTTCTTCAAAAGGTCTTCAAGTTGCTCCTCAAGAAACTGAAGTTGAATCATATATTCATGGGGGGATCAAGCAAGACGTTACTAGAGAAACGTTTGCAGGTTTTGTCCTCTGACCCAAGAAATGATGAAGATTATGATACTTGGGAATATGGAACAGAACCACTACCAAATGATGAAACCTGGAATTTAAAAAACACAATTAAAGATTATAGAGAAGCAGCAAAATCCGACGATTACATGTTCGGTGATTATGATGCATATCAAAGTTATAATGAGGGCCCTTGAGGCCCTCTTTTTTTATAAATAAAAATATCTTAAGAAACTAATAATTCGTTACAATGGCAAGACTAACCGGAACAGACGCAAAAAATTTGTATGAACTTTATGATTCGATCTATGAAAAGAAGGATTGTGTAGATAAAGAGAAAAAGACAAAGCATAATTGTGCCAAAAAAGTCTGCCATGAAGAGTATGGTGAGGGTATGACAATCTTTGGACAGCACGCTGTTCCCGATGAAAATGGTTTTGTATCACACTACGATGTAGAATTTGCTGATGGCATTGTAGAAAACGTATCTGTAGAGGATCTAGAAGTCCTTACAATGGTTGAGCACCCTGAGCACGTAGAGCACGATGGAGACGAACTGAACGAGGGTCTAGGAGCACGTGCTGCCGATGCCATTGATAGAGGTCTCACAAAGGTCCAGAATCGCCTTGAAAAGATGGGTGTGAAGGTTAATCGTGGCGAAAGAGGGACTGCTAGACCTGGCGTAAAAGAAAGAGAAACCATGCGCCAAAATAAGCAATCTAACGAAAGTGTAGATTTGTTTGATATTATTAAAACGCATTTAATTGAAGGTGGTTATGCTGAAAATGAAGAATCAGCATTTGTAATCATGGCAAACATGAGTGAAGAATGGAAGAATTCAATTATTTCTGAAGAACTACAATGAGAAAAAAGACTTATAATCAATTTATAGAAGAAGCAGTATCACTTCAAGAACTTGTACCATTAGCAATTCCTCCAGCAATTGGTCTAGGAGCTAAAGCAGCTGGTGCTCTTCTTACAGCGTGGTCCGCATATGAAGCAGCAAAAAAAATAAAAAAAGGTGATTATAAAGGTGCTGCTTTAGATGCTGCTACAGCAATTCCTGTTGGTGGTCCTGCATTTAAAGCTGCAAAATTTGTTGGTGCAGGTAAAAATCTGGCACGAGCAGCATCGGCAACGGCAGCAACTTCTAAATATGCAGGTGCTGCTGCATTACGTGATGAAGAACCTGCACAATCCAATGGGCAGGACACAACACCTAAACCTCAAGCAACAGGATCTAGTGGATCGGAACAAAAACCAATAAGGAATCGTCGTGGACGTGTGATAAGTAGACCCACATCTACATCTACACCAACATCATCTACACCAACATCATCTACACCAACATCATCTACACCACAATCTTCAAGTGTTGTTTTAGCAAGAAAAGGTGGTGTTGAAGGATCATTAGACAAATCAACTGGAAAGTTTACTGCATCTAAGTGGTCTTCTGCTGAATCTGATAGATATGCAAGGTATGGTGGAAAACCAACACCAACACCAACACCAACACCAACAACAGCATCAACACCTAGCAGTGATTCTAGAACTAAAAATATTTTAGATAGAATGAAAGCTAAGAGAAATAGTGGGAATCCAACATCATTAACAACAGCATCAACACCAGCATCAACACCTACATCATCAAAACCAAGAGTTCCAAATTTACCCAACCTCAGGTGAAACCTAATCTAATTTATAAATAAAATTAGATTATAATTCATTAAGGTAAATGTATAGTAATAACGGCACTTTTGGTGAACTAAATTCTTTGTATGAAAATATTTCAAACGAAGAAGGTTATGTAGATTCAGATCTTCAAGAGGTATCTGAATTAATTACTTACAATATTGTTCATCATCTACTTGAAAATAATTATTCTTATATTGCTATTCGTCAATTTTTTGAAACTTTAACTGAGGATAATATTTTAGACTATTATCCAAATGATGAAATTTGTTTCGATGAAAGTCATTTTGAAAATTTAAGTGCTGATGAAATTAATTATCTTTTCCTTTCTGAAGAATATATTGATGAAAGATTTGGTGGTAGCTTGGTTAGACGTGCTACATCTTTATTAAAAAAAGCACAACCTGCTACAACAAGATTTTCTAATGCTTTAGCGAGAAGCAAAAATCCAGAGAGAACTGCTAAGGCAATTGAGAAAGTTACTAATAGAGCGGCACAAAAAGCAAAAATTGGAGGTTTGGCAGGTCCAGCAACATATAGTGCAAAGGAATATGGTAAACTTGCTACTCAGGCCAAAAGAGCTGATTTGTTAAATAGGTCAAAATCAGTCGTAAAATCAGGCGTAAAAGGATCTGTTCCTGCTCTCATTGGTGGTGTAACCGGATACGTTGCAGGAAGATCGGGAAATGGTGGTGCATCAACTCCATCTTCTCTATCTGACGTAGAATCTTCAGAACCATTAGCAAAAAGAACATCAGCATCAGCACCTGCAGCAAGACCAGCATCAGCACCTGCAGCAAGACCAGCAGCACCTAAAAATAAAGATGGATCAGAAGTTACCAGAACTGGTAAAAATTCTCAAGGTGATACTCCAATGCAGCAATGGGCAAAAAACTTCCCAGAATTAGCTGCAAAAGTGAAGCCAGGTTCTTCTGGATATAAAGAAATTCAACAAGTAAGAACTCCTGAACCAGCTGCAAAGAAAGAGCCAACTGCTCCATCTCCAGCACCATCTGCAGAAAAAACACAAAAAAAAGAAGTTCCATCAGTAAAGAAAAAAAGAGATATTAGAGATAGACCAATTGGAGCTAGAGGTGGATTTGATCCAAGACTGGAAAGAAGAGAGTCATATGATTACTACGATATTGTTTTAGAATTTTTAATGAATGAAGGTCATGCAGATGATATCCATGAAGCAAATTATATCATGTTAGAGATGGATAGTCAACAGATTAAGAATATTATTGAAAATGTTGAGCGTGGTCCAATTCTTCCAGGTGAAAAAGGAAAAAGAGTTCATCCAAAAGGTAGTCAACCAGGACCAACAGGAGCAAAACTTCCAAAACTTCCAAAGGCTTGACAAATAGACAAAAAGTCTCTAGACTAGGTTTGTCCCCGTTGAAGATAAATAATAGCTTCTAATACATTATGGGAAAGTTACTTGTATTATTGATATTTGGATCTACATTACTAGTATCATTAAACATACCAATAAGTAATAACAATTTAAATACAATATTAGAATTAATGAAGAAAGATTAGATTATTTGATTATTCTTAATTACAGATTCATATATTCTTGATCTTTCACTTACAAAGAACTTTCCCTCAATGTTAGTATTATAATAATCATCAGTCATTAAAACATCTCTTTTAAATTGTTCCATGGTCTCATAGTAGGACATGGATTTTTTATGTGGACACAAATATAGTATTTGTCTTAAGAACTTATCCTCTCCCAATAATTTTACATCTTCATTTAATTCGTCACAAGAACCAAAGTATTTTTTCCAATCACTTTCTTTAGTTTTTCTTCTACCAGTTTTATTATCTTTTCTTCTTGTCCAGAAAGATTTTTTACCAATATATTTCCTATTATTGGTTAAGTTAGTTATCAAATATACAAAACCTTCAATTCCTTTGGGAGCTTCTGTAAAATCGTCATCATTATACTTCCAATTCATAAAAAATATGTATCATTAAAAATATTTATTAAAGACCTGTTGCCATATTTCGTTTTAGGTGGTATGCTTACGGGAAATGGGCACTTTCTATGACTGCTTTGACTGATGTAATTCGCGACACATGTGATTGGGCAATTGATCGAATTCATTTTTTGTCTGAAGATCAGGATAATATTATAAAATCAATTGAAGATTCACATGCTATTCATTGTGAATTTCATGAATGGTTGAATCCTATTTCTGAAGACATAGAAATTATATCGATTCCAGATCAAAATATAATGTAACTAAATATATGATGCCTTCAAATTGTGCTCAACTTTTTTTATTAAAGTTGAGATGTAGAATTCTATTAAAATTAATGCTTAAAAAATTACTTTCATTCATTTGTCTTGTTCCTTTTGCAGCTTGTGCTTATCCAAGTATTTCTGAAATTCAAGATCCACCATCACTCAAAGTGGAACCAGTTGTTGGATTGGTAGATTCTGAAAAAGTCATTGAACTTGATGTGGAAGAGAAAGAATGGAAGTGTCCTGGATGTAATGAAAATGAAAAATACGTTCTATCAGAAATTCAAAAGCGAACCAATATTTCTGATCGTAATGCTCTTGCTACAATACTTGGCAATATTAAATCAGAAAGCAACTTCCATGCCAACATTTGTGAAGGAGGCGCTAGGGTATCTTACGATCGCTGTTATAGCGGTGGTTATGGCCTTATACAGTGGACCAGCACAGGAAGATATTTGGGACTAGGATCTTTCTGTAAGAAGTATGACTGCGATCCAAGTAGTCTGGAAGGTCAAGTTCGTTACATGATTAATGAGTCACAGTTCCAAAAGGTTCTTCCTGAGTTTGAGGGAAGTGGATGGACAGTTTCCCAGTATATGGTCCCTGCCTATTATTGGTTAGGGTGGGGCATTAAAGGTTACAGAGAAGAATATGCATATGATTATAGTAAAAAACTGATTTATGCATAATTCATATTCAATTAATGTAAATGGTTTTTAAAAATGGGAAAAATTTTTCTATCTCTTCTTGGGTTAACAGTAGGATTATTTGCATCAAATTCAGTTTTTGCTGAATCTAAAGTTAAAGAATTCTATACAATGGATTCTATGGGTTGCATGATCTTAAGAGAATGCACCGAAAATGTTCAAAGAATTAGATCTATCTCAGATATTCAGGATAATTATCCTAGTTCTGATTATAGTTATATTGCTGAAGAGTTTGACTCTATGCTCCTATCCCTTGATAAGATCGGAGTTATGGTTTTTCTAGCTCCAGAAAAGTATTTTCCTCCTGGGCACCGTGGTGTCTATCATACAGTCACTAATAACTTCTATCTGAATGATGCCTTTATGAAACGTCCTGAGGTTCTTATGACCGTTATGAGGCATGAAGGATGGCACGCTGCTCAGGATTGTATGGCAGGAACCATTAAGAATAGTATGATTGCTATTATCATGCCAGAAGAGGATGTTCCTAGGTTCTGGCGTGAAATAGTAGAACAGGATTATCCAGAGTCTGCATGGCCTTGGGAAGCAGAAGCAAAATGGGCAGGTAAAACCGAAGGGATGACTGCCAAAGCATTGGATGCATGTGCAAATGGACCTATGTGGGAGGTTTACAAACCAACTCCTCTTACGCTAGAATGGTTGAAGAAAAATCGATTCGTTAAATGACTTTTCCATTCTTTGTTGAAGATCCGATCAGTGATCGTCAAGTAGAAGTTCCTCAAGAAATTTTATTCTACTGTGACAATTACACTGTAGATTCTGATCGTGAACATCTTCGTTATCTTGACTGTGTAAATATGCACATGGGATATTATGGAACTCCTAATGATGTTCTTAAAAAATATAGAGATGATTACTATAATGGTATGGATGTTCGCCCGATTTTCGAATGAGAAACCGTATTTTATTCATCCTTCCGTTTCTTCAGATTATAATTGCATGTTATACACTGTGGAAAATTGACAATCCTCCTGAGTATTTTTGCCTTCCTACCTCACCAAACATGACATTTAGGTGTTTTCAGGAATAAATAATAGTTTCAAGACCAGCCAAGAAGAATTATTTGATTTTTTTATTTACTATGTTAAAATTCTTTGTTGGATACAATAGAAAAGTTATGGTATCATATACCAGAGAAATGCTTATCAAGAGCATAGTTGCAAGTCAAATGGTCGGTATAAGTGGTGAAAATTATCACAAAGACCTAAAAGACTTGTATCACAAATGGGAACATGAATCAAGTGAAAATTTATGTAAAAAATATAATGAAATAAATATGACTAATATCAATTTAAGTTCATTAAAACCATAAATACTATGAAGTCACTCATAAAATCCATGCTTCCAAAGAAAAAAGAAAGTAATGGTGATAATGATTTTGATTGGCGTGAAGAGGGTATATCAAGTTTAGTTAGATTAATTGTTTTGGGATGGACAGGTGCAATCCTAACTCTAAATTATGTTTCAATACCAGGAATTCCTCAGCAAAAAATTGATCCAACATTTATTGCTAGTGTATTTACTGGAACTTTAGCTACGTTTGGAGTAACACCATCTAAGTCTAATGGTGGAAATGGAAACAATGGAAATGCAAATAGTTCCCAAACTGTAGCAAAAAGCAAAGAAGAAAAAGATAAAATATGATATGGAAATCTAAGATCAATAACGATCAAGATACACCAATGGAGACAAAATCGCCAACTAAAGCGATCTCTATTGGTGTTTTGTGGTTTCTTGGCATTTCTATTGGCATTGCTCATATTGGTGTTCTTGGTCATCTAATGAAGATGTCTAATAATATTTCCAATCCAGTAATTAATATACCAAGTGGAGAATATTCTTCATATGAATTAAATGTTAGTAAAGATGGATATAGTGTAAAGTATAGAGCAAATGATCCTAAAGTTCTCTCTAGTGAGAGATCATTGGAATTTGATAGAACTAAGAAAGGAATATTTGGTGGAGGAACAGAAAATAGAAATGAATATCGAAAGGATGAATATACCGCTGAAGGATATCGTAATACTCAAGGAGGTGAATTTGATGAAGAGGGAAAGTCTGCAAGAGAAATCGAATGCATAGTGGCGGACGCTGGAGCAAGGTCGCAAGGTGCAATAGCGGGGACTAGCATTGCTACAGGAGCTTTAGCACCAGCAGTTATAAACATACCATACATTGGATGGTTAGCTGCTGGTTGGATGGCACTACTGGGGCAGAAAGTAGGATCTGCAGTTGGTTCTGAAGTTGGAAGTATTGTTTCAGATTGTTAAAAATATAATTTGAAATATTTTGAAACAATGACAATAATATTGTGCTATTGTCATTAGAATATAGATAGTATATGACTTTAAAAGTTTTAAATGACTGAAATTGATAAACAAGAAGTGCAGGAGATGATTGATGATGCCATACGAAGACATAATCGTAATGCTGCGATTATTTCAATGTGTGTTGGTTGGGTTGTTCTTGCTCTTTTTGCTGAAGGTCTTCTTCGACTTATTGGAGTAATCCCACCACTATTTTCTTGGTTAAATATAACATTAAACTAATATGGAAATATTTTTGGGATTTTCTTTGGGTGTTATGATGATGTTTGTATTATCAGTAAACGAGATTCAGAAGTTTAAAGGATGCAATTATGAAAGTAGGGTTAATAGGTCTTGGGCGAATGGGAGAAGGAATGTCCCGTCGTATGAAAAAGAGAGGAGATTTTGAGATATGGGGATATAGGAGAAACTACCAAAAAGCAAATGAAGCTTATGAAAATGGATATGTTGATGGAATTGCAACTACTATTAAAAATCTTGTTAAAGTAGTTAAGAATAAAAAGAATGGTGGTATGCAACCTGGAATTTTCATGATGGTTGTTCCGGCAGAAACAGTAGAGGAGACAATTAATGAGTTACTACGACATTGTAGTGAAGGAGATATTATTATTGATCATGGCAATAGCAATTTTAAGGACAGTAGGAAAAGAGCGGAACGGTTGGCAAAGTTTGGTATCCAATATATTGATTGTGGCACTAGCGGCGGTGTTTATGGTTTGGATCGTGGATACTGTCTTATGGTTGGTGGCGGAAATACTGCGGTCGCCACTTGTGCAAGTATTTTTGATGCCCTATCACCAGGACTCAATGCTGCCTCCAGGACTAAATTTGACTCAGACGTAACTTCTGCTGAATTTGGTTGGCTACATTGTGGTGGGCCAGGAGCAGGACACTTTGTAAAGATGGTTCACAATGGAATCGAATACGGAATCATGCAAGCATATGCAGAAGGATTTAATATCTTGCATGAAGCAAATGCTGGCTCGAAATACGTTAAAGAGGGTGATGCTGAAGTTGCTCCAATGGATAATCCAGAAGATTATCAATATGATATTGATGTTGCTGAGGTTGCTGAGTTATGGCGTCGTGGTAGCGTTGTTGGTAGTTGGTTACTTGATCTTACCGCTGATGTTCTACGGGGTGATAGAGAGCTTAGCAAGTTTGATGGGGGAGTTAGCGATAGTGGTGAGGGTCGTTGGACTGTTCACGCTGCTGTGGATCTTGGTGTTCCCGCTCCTGTTATATCTACAGCATTATTTGAACGATTCGGATCAAGAAGACTTGGAGAATACGCAAATAAAGTCTTAAATGGTATGCGATATATGTTTGGAGGACATCACGTAAGATAATGGAACATTTGTTAGGAAAAGCACTTCTTGTAGTTGCAATCCCTTTTGTATTGACTACAATTTATTTCGGTTCTAAAAAAGGTAGCTATTATGAATCCGAACACTATAAGGGAAATGGAACCGCACATTAGGCAAAAATATTTTTTTGCCTCATCATCATTTGCTAGAATTTTTGGTGTTCCAAAAGTTACTAAAGAAATGCATGAATTTTGTATTGAATGGGCATATTGGGAAGAACATGCGCCATTAGACTGTCTAAATCATGTTGATAGATACTTTAGGCAATTATGGGAAGATAGATGGAAAAATACATAATATCCATAATAAAACCTCATGAAAATTTAAATGATCCAACTTGGAGTGTAATTATACTTCTATGTTGTGGACTTGCATTTACTGCATATGTTGTCGTATATATACTAAGACTAGCATTCCAGGAGATGCAAGAAGATGGGAGCGATGATACCACCAAGCAGGAAGAGTTGCTACAACTTTCGAGTGATCGAAATCAACAGAGTAGTTGATGGAGATACTATTGACGTAACTATTGACTTGGGATTTGACCTCTATAAGAAAGAACGTGTGAGAGTTGCTGGTGTGGATACTCCAGAAAAACGAACTAGAGATGAAGAAGAAAAGGAACTTGGTTATGATGCAACCAACTGGATCAAAGATAAACTCGAAGGTGCTGTGGCTGGTGACGATGACCTTGTTATTAGGACTGAACTTGTTGGTGGCGTCGGCAAATATGGTCGTCTTTTGGGGTGGTTATACATTGGGGACTCAGAAGTGTCTCTCAACGAACAAATGATTACTGAAGGATATGCTTGGGCATATGATGGCGGAACAAAGCAAAAAAACTTTGAAGAACTGAGAGAAATTCGTAGAGCACATGGAACTCTTGTAGAGTGATGGATGAGCACATAATGGAACAGCAGATTAGGGTTCTTCCTACTGCTTCACCGAATGGTGTGATTATCCGCAAAGGAATTACAATCACACCTCAACCAGAAACACAAATACAAATAGATAAACAAGTGATTGATAGAACTGTTAATCCAGATGGTTCTGTTACGACAAGAGAAGTATGTGATGGTGCTTTAGAAATAGGACCAATGAAAACTTGCTTAAATGAATTTGGTCCTTTACAATCTATTGGTATTGTTGCTGCTATAGCGTTTTTAATTATACTTTGGAGAAAATTAAAGTAAATTGAATAAATACTAAGTATAATATATTACTATTTCCATGCAAAAACTAATTAATGTTATTGCATTATTATCTGGAATTGTTTCTTTAAGTGTTTTATGCTCAGCATTTTATTTGTATAAAAACTCCAATCACCTCATTGAAGATGCTAGAAATAAAATTACTAAAGAAATAACAAACACTGTAATGGAATCAATACCAAAGGTTCTTCCCAAAGCGCCAACTACAACAGGATTACCTATTTACAATTCTAAATAAAATTTAAAATTTGAAACAATTTATAATTAAATATAATTATAAATTTCAATAAAATGAAATGAATAGAGCATATAAAAAAAAGAAAAAACAATTTAATCCAGAGAAGACATTTTTTCTCTATGTAATTTTCTATCACTTTTTCAGTGGTATTGGCAATATTTTTAAAGGAGTATTTCACCACGACTAATGCCAAACATTCCAGAGATTGGAACTCGGAAGCTTGATATACCAGAAGTTTCTACTTGGATATTTGAACCATCACAATCTCTACCACCGATAGTTCCAGTAACTACTAACATTGGATTACCCATTGTTGATATTCCTGGATGCGTAGAAGCGCATTCTACCAATAGTAAATCAAAAACAATTCAATCGGATGACGCAAATGGTGTTCTGACTTATTGTGATGCTGGTGTTCCTTCATTCAATCCAATAGAGTTTACTCCAGAGGAAGTGATACCAACACGTCCTGCTAAACTTCCTCCATATAAAAAACCAGAAGAACCCAAACCACCACAGCAGGTTTCGGTTCCAAAAATACCAGAAATAAAAACTGTCAACTGCTTACCTGATGAGACTTATAATGAACAGTTGAGAAGATGTGAAAAAAATATAATAGAAGTTCCATCTGAACCTGAGATACCTTGGCATCAAGAATATCTACCAGAACCAGGAATCGTGATTCAAACATCAGTGATTGCTGCTACTGCTGCTGGTGCGGCAATATTTGCAAAACCAATTGCTGATATAGTTCTAAAAGCAGTTAAACCAATAGTCAAAAAATTGGTAAATAAGATTGCTAATATGCGTGGCAAGAAAGAAGTAGTTAAATCAGTCTTTGAAAGAAGAATGATTCAGAAACATCTTAGGGATTAATTTTATGCAAGTGTGGATGTTCGTGCTTAGGAACTGTAGTTACGTTCTGAACCACAACATCTGCACAGACTTTATAGTAAGGACTCTTGGGGTGGAACATAATACCCTGCTTGATAAGTTCCCCACAGTTCTTTAGTCTTGCAATCTCAAAATCCAATCTCTTATTAGCAGTTAGTTGCTTCATCATTTCGATGTTAGCAGCAGCTGCTTCTTTACATTGTTCTTGAAGTTTCTTATCTAATGGTTCTGACCATGTGATTGAGAATCCAACTCCAAGGTTGAGGTTGTCTTTTTGTCCAGTTCTGATAGGAACACGATACAGGACATCACCAGGATTATCTGGAGCACCATCTTCATCAAAGTCTCGCATATCATATACTGGATCCTTGTAGTAAGGTTCCCATGGTTTTT
>Ga0208428_1000008_pt1 | contig 108871 bp, 92 predicted proteins | sample DEB08_DNA_11_FD_184535 | JGI IMG/M metagenome (GOLD analysis project Ga0208428, IMG submission 184535) | Aqueous microbial communities from the Delaware River and Bay under freshwater to marine salinity gradient to study organic matter... | ecosystem: Environmental > Aquatic > Marine > Coastal ... | reverse complement strand
GCATTAGACTTCTACATGTTTAGCAAGGGGCAAGACTTTGGGGAAGAAAAAAGAGCAGAAATCAATGCCCTCCTTAACTGGGTCAAGTTGGAGCATAGCAAAAATGAGAATTAATCTTTGGTATTGTAACGATATGAGTCTTTGGCGTTGGACCCTTACAGACAATCGTCGTCCAATATGCCGTCAAGAATCAGGACAACAACAAGATCTTCGTGTTGCTATGAATGATATTGCAAACACTGTAGAATATATCTTAGAATCAACACAAACTAAGTAAAAATACTTAGTTTTTTTATAGATATGGTGTAGTTGCAATAACCACAATGGGTGCCGTAGCAGTCACTCTGTTTTTTACTTGGAGTATTATTTCCATCATAAAAAAACTTGACACAAAAGAATAATTACACTATAATATTAATGTCCGTGTGAAGGAAATGCACTTTATGTGCTGACCAAAACCTCCCTCTGGGAGGTTTTTTTATGTGATAAATAACTTATAACGGAACTATAAGTATTAATAAAAATGGGTCTCAGTCGTCTGGATAATTTTCTGAAGAGTACTCGTGGGGAAATTCTTTATGTTGATCCTTCAAGTATCGATTCAACGGATAGTATAGAAAACAAAGGCAACTCTTTAACTAGACCCTTTAAAACTATACAAAGAGCATTAATTGAATCTGCGAGATTCTCTTATCAAAGAGGAACTGATAATGACAGATTTGGTAAAACAACTATTCTCCTCTATCCTGGAGAGCATATTGTTGACAATAGACCAGGATGGATCCCTGATGCTTCTTTAGGAGTAAATCAGTATCGTTTAAGAAATGGCACTTCCAGCGATGATTTCTCTCCTTTTGATATTAATACTAACTTTAATTTAAACTCAGAAAATAATGCTCTCTATAAATTAAACTCAATTTATGGTGGTGTTATCATTCCAAGAGGAACTTCTATCGTTGGATATGATCTTCGTAAGACTAAAATTCGCCCAAGATATGTTCCAAATCCAGATGATGTTGATGGAGTAAATGTTGAAAGGTCTGCAATTTTTAGAGTAACTGGTGCTTGTTACTTATGGCAGTTTACTGTATTTGATGCAGATCCAAACACTCCTTGCTATATTGATTACACTGCAAATTCATTCTTCCCAAGATTTTCTCACCACAAACTAACTTGTTTTGAATATGCAGATGGTGTCAATAAGGTAGCAATTAATGATGCATTTATTCAGAACTTCTCCACTGATAGAACTGATCTTGATATTTACTACGAGAAAGTAGGTATTGCTTATGGTGAAACAAGTGATAGAGGTATTGAACCAGATTATCCATCAGCAACAATCGATATTGAACCCAAGATTGATGAATTCCAAATTGTAGGGTCGAGAGGTGAAGAAGTTGGCATTTCTAGTATTCGTGCTGGAGATGGAATTAATACAGATGAAACAATTACAGTTCAACTTACCGAACCATTTACTAATTTAGATATCAATTCCCCAGTTCAGATTAGTGGAATTGCTGAAGATGGATATAATGGACAGCAAGTAGTAAGTAAAGTTAATAGTGATACTGAGTTTGAATATCAAGTTCAAATTCCACCTCTTGTTCCAAATATTGCGAATCCAACAGGAGCAACTGTAAACTTAATTTTAGACACTGTTAACTCGGCATCTCCATATATCTTTAACTGTTCTTTGAGATCGGTTTATGGAATGAATGGTCTTCATGCAGATGGAGATAAAGCTGGTGGATTCAAGAGTATGGTTGTTGCCCAGTTTACGGGAATTGGTCTGCAAAAAGATAACAAAGCATTTGTTAAGTATAGTCCAACAAAGGGAGAATATGTTGATCAATTAGCAACGGGTGATCAAAATATCTATTCAGATTCTTTGGCAAAGCATAAACCTTCATATGAAAGTGTTCATATTAAGTGTAGTAATAATGCATTTATTCAGGTAGTTTCCGTTTTTGCTATTGGATTTACCAGACATTTCTTAGCAGAATCTGGTGGTGATCTTTCAATTACAAACTCAAACTCAAACTTTGGTGCAAACTCATTAACAGCATCCGCATTTAGAAATAAAGCATTCCTAAGAGACGATGTTGGATATGTCACCCACATAATTCCCCCAAGAGAAAATGATGGAGGAGAAACTTCTCTGGAGTTTGATTCTATAGACAAAAACCTCATTAATCCAAGCAGATTATACCTCTATACAAAAACAGATAGATCAATTTTACCAAATTCTGTAATTGATGGATTTAGAATTGGAGCAAAAGAAAATGATTATTTAAATGTAACCATTGATGGAAAAACATATTCTTCAAAAATTGTTATTCCAGGAACAACTAATGGAAAAGAAAAATCAACAAATATTGGTAAAAATGGAAATTTAAATAATATTATTGACAATATTTTTAACTGTTCTTCTGTTCATGGTCTGAGTAATGGCGAAAAGATAAGAATTGTTAGCGAAAATGGATATCTTCCAGATGGAGTTGAAAGTGATACTGTTTATTTTGCAATAACTGATGGACTTTCAGATCCACTAACTCAATTTAAGATTGCAAAATCTTTAAATGATGCAAATAGTTTGAGATTTATAATAGTCAATAATAGAGGAGGAAACTTAAGAGTAGTAAGTAGAGTTTCTGATAAGAAATCCGGAGAGATAGGTCATCCAATTCAGTTTGATCCAACTGCTTCAGTTACTGGAAACTGGTATATTTCTATCGATAATTCTGATGATACTATAGGTCCAATTCTACCATCACTTTCAAGTAATTCAACTCCTAGAACTTATATCACAAGAACTTTAGATTCTAGAAGTTTACTTGATACAATGTATAGATTGAGATATGTAATTCCGTCATCATCAAATATAACTTCAAGACCTCCAACTGATGGATTTATTATCCAAGAATCCAATAAGACAACTGGATTGACTGATAATGAAGTTACAAAATATCTTAGAGGATCTTCAACTCCGGCAACTCTTGAAAATATTTCAGAATTAAGAAATTTTAGATTTATATCTAATGCCTCTTGGTTATCTGGTCAATCTACTATAACTACAGAAATTCCTCATGATCTTTTTGTAGGATCTACAGTTGAAATAAGCAATATAGAAAGTTCTGAAAATCCAAATGCAACTGATAGGATTGGATTCAATGGCGTATTTACGGTAAGTGAAGTTCCTTCAAGAAGAACTTTTAAATATGTTCTCTCAAGTAATCCCGGTTCTTTCCAAAATAACGTATCAAGAAGAGATAGAAGTCTTCCAAGATTCTCTAAAAAGAGATATAGTGAAATTTATTCGATTTATGAGTCTGAAGAAATACAAACTTATATTAAAGGGCAGCAGGATGGTATATACCACTTAACTGTTACAAATTCTTCAAATTCACCTTCAGTTTCTCCATACGATTCTTTAAATATAAGTCAACCAATTATAAATCTCTATCCAAGATTCAATAGAGATAATCCAAATTCAGATCCAAAGGCAGCAAAATCATTTGCTGTTCCAAATCCCATAGGAAAAGTTGTTGTAAGTGATCCTGAAGATAGTATTACAAAAGAAACTATTCAAAAAACAGTCTTAGACTTTGGTAAAAATCAAAATACAATTTTTGAGATTGTTAGTAATGGTGCTGTAGGCGTTCCAACATCAAACCATACAGTATTTACAGATATTGAGCATGGATTAAACAGAGCAATTTCTGTAACGATAGGACTTCCAGGTTCAAATTATGGAACTGGAATTGGATTATCGGAAACTTTCTACAATGCACAATTAGTAAGTACTACTGGATTTGGTTCAGAAGCTTCTGCGAAAGTTATTGTTGACGCTTCAGGTTCTCTCTTGGATGTTGATATTATTGATGGTGGAAGTGGATATATTTCAGGAGAAACTTTAAATGTTGTTGGTATTGCAACGATATCTGGGCACGTTACAGGAACTGTTACCGTAAGTGAAGTCTATAACAATATTGGAGACAATTTAAAAGTTGAAGGAATAGTTAATCAAAATTATAAAAAATATAATGGAGTATACAAAGTAACAGGAATTACTGGATCAAAGAGTTTCAGTGCACAATCAGTTTCTCCAATTAACAATCCATCAGTTTCTGCTGGTGTAGCACTAACAGAATTTTCTCCATCTTATTATACTTTAACAGGAAAATCATTAACTATACCTGCATTAGGATTGGCGTATGATTCAGCAACTGGAATTGCAACATATGCAACTACACCAGCAAAACACGGTCTTAACAAAAATAATAAGGTTGTCATTTCTGGTGCTGATGACGATTTCTTTAATGGAGAAAAACTTATTTCAAGTATTCCCACAAAAACATCATTTACTGTTAATGTTGGAGTTAAAACAACTGCAGTAACAACAGGTTCATTAACCTTAAATTATGATGGTCTTTCTTCTAGAGGAGGAACCAGTTCTATTGATAATGAAAATGTTTTTGAAAGAATGGTCTATAGTTATGGAAATCTTTCAACAAATTTAACAACTTCGGTTGATGCTTTATTGACAGCAACAACTTTAGTCGTTGATAATAAATATGATCTTAGTATTGGAGATTTCTTATTAATTAATAATGAAATAGTTAGAATTGTCGGAACTGTTTTATCAAATAACATTGAAGTTGAAAGAGCAGTTTTAGGAACTATTGCACAAAATCATGTAACAACTGATTTGGTAAGAAGGATTAATGTTTTCCCAATCGAATTTAGAAGAAATTCTATTATTAGGGCAGGTGGACACACATTTGAATATCTTGGATTTGGTCCAGGAAATTACTCATCAGCATTCCCAGAAAGACAGGATAGAGAGTTATCTCCAAAAGAGGAACTTCTTTCACAATCCTCACAATTTGGTGCAGGTGCTGTCATTTACACTGGAATGAATAATGATGGCGATTTCTATATTGGAAATAAGAAGATTTCTTCAACAGGAAAAGGAGAAACATTTGAAACTCCAATCCCATCAGTGGTTGGAGAAGCAAACTTCAACGAAGCAATTGAATACATTACTCCAGACATAGTTTCAGTAAGTAAGTCAATAATTGTTGAAGGTGGATTAGAATCCGATAATATTTCACAATTTAATGGACCAGTAATTTTTAATGAGAAAATAAGTTCCAATTCAGCAAATGGAATTGAAGTTAATAATATTTTAATTCAGGGCGAAGCAACTATTTCAAGAAAAGTTACTGTTGGTTTGTCCACACCTGCTCAGGAAGGAAACCCTGGCGATATTGTTTTTGATGCATTCCCCAACGTTGGTGGAAATGTTGGTTGGGTTTATACTGCCGATAATAAATGGGCAAGATTTGGTGGAATTAGTCTATCGGATAATGCTGATGTTGAATTCTTCGATCAGATTGTTGTAAATAGTCCTGGATATGTTGGTACTGATCCATTAGTAATTGGATCTGGTTCAAATCAATTTACAGTAACTTCTGACGGAAGAGCTGGAATTGGAACAGATCCGGATAGTGATCCTAATGTTGGTTTGGTTGTTAGAGGAAGGATTGTTGGTGACGGATCTGGATTAACTGGCGTTTCTGATATTTGGGTTAAAGATGCTGTTGGTATTCATACTATTACTAAAGTTGGAATTAATACAAATAGTGCCAAATCGGAGTTTGCGTTATATGCAGAAGGATCTGTAGCTATTAATGGTTCACTTAAAGTTTTTGAAATTATTGAAAAAGCAACAATAATAAACAACTCAGCGTCTGGAACTATACCAATTTATCTTGGAGATAATAACGTTTATTATTACTTGCTGGAAAGCACTTCTAATTGGGGAATTGAATTCTTTGGAGAGCAATTTACTCCAACTAAGTTGTATTTAACTGACTTTATGGAAGTTGGAGAAACTATAACGGTTGCTATTATTGCTCCTCAAGGAGCAACAGCAGCATACTATAATAATTCTATTGCCATTGGACAACCTGGTGGAGCGGCACCAATTCAACCATATTATTATGGTGGAGAAACTATAAATTCAGGAAATCTCGATGGATTAGATGTTTATACATATGTTATAATAAGAAAATCTAATACTGGAGGAGCTGGAGACCAGTTCACTGTTCTTTATTCCCAAGCACAATATTCACTATAATAGAGGTTAGATAAAATGAGTCCACTTATTTCTTCTTTTGGTGGTTCATCAGAACAATCCTACAGAGGAACTTTGGATGATTGGCCAGTTCCTTTCGATGCCAATTTAGCATCACAAAATCTGGTCAATCAAGATCCTGGCACCACAGTTACTGCATCATTAACTGTAACTGGACTCAATTATAAAACCAGAATTACTCTTGATGATTCAAATGCATTGGTAAGTATTAATGGAAATAGTCCTGTTAGTGCTTTAGATTCTGATCCAATTGTTTATGTTAGGGATAATGACAATATTGTCATATCATACGCATTACCTTTAGTAGATAAAGCAGACTTTAGTGAAACTTATGTTGTTACAGTTAGAATTGGAAAAAGAACTGGAACATGGACTATTACTACAAGAGTAATTGATAATATTCCAGATTCATTCAGTTTTATACCCCAAATTGATTTAGATTTGGGGATAACGACTACTAGTAATACAGTAACTATCGGTGGACTTGAACCAAATTTTGACTTTAATATTGAGATTGGTACAGATTACTTTAAAAACGGAAATGGTCCATTCTCAAGTGGAATCACTACAATTAGAAATGGTGATACCATAGGTCTTACAACAACTACTCCATCAACATTTAATACTGCAGAGTCATATCGTGTAACAGTAGAACCTCCATTTCCAGGAACATTTAACACAAATTGGGGAATTGAAACAAGACTTGCAAAAACTTTAGTCGATCCGTTTAGTTTTACTCCAGTACCTCAAGCAAACAGAATATCTACAGCACTAATACCACAGCAATATTTGAGTAATTTAATTACAATTGCTGGAATTGACTCTGGACCATTAGATCCGAATCCATTTTTAGATGATACTGCAGTTGCCATTGCTATTGAATCAACTTCATCATCTTCTGCCGAATATGAAGTTAGAAAATCTGATGGAACCTTACGTTTTACAGATCCATTCAATCCAGGAGCTTCTGAATTTTGGCAAAGTAACGTTAATGGAATTGATCCTCTTACCGATACAACTTTTGCATATTTGGACGATACGATTCAAGTTAGAGTTGATTCAGCAACAACTTTTTCTACAGATGCAACAGTAACTTTACTTGTCGGAGAATCTCCAACCATTCAAAGTGGAACATACACGGTTACAACAAGACCTCAGCCATATAATACTCAACCAGATCCATTTAACTTTATAGTAGATCCATCCGCAAATAGGGCAGTAACTCTGGAGAGTAATACAATAACACTTTCAGGAATAACTACTGGATTTTTTGCTTCGGCAGATATTAGTTCATTTAGTCCAGAAATATCCCCTGCTCCAGAATTCAGAGTTGTTAGAGGAGGTGCTATAGTTAAAAATTATACTGATCCAGTTCCAGTATTAGGACAACCGGTTACTAATGGTGACGAAATTACTTTGAGAATGGTCACTCCAAATATAGATAATTTTAATGGTGTAGGAACTTTTAATGTCAATTTCCATGTAACGGGAGAAAATACGCAAAATCTTAGCCCTGCTAATGTTACTAGTGGAAATGGATTTATAACACAGACTGGACTTTTACAGTCTTCTACTTGGCAAGTTACAACAGTAGCAAGATCTTGTGGACCAATTACCCCTTTTTCTGTTCAATTTCCTGCACAAACTGGAGTTACACCTTCAATAGATTTAACATCTACATTCATAGCTTCTGGATTTGAACCTGATTGTAATATGACAGCATCTATAACCCCCGGTGGTTCTACTAGATCTGTTTTTATTTCAAGAAATGGATCTCCCATTACTGAAACTTCTTCATTGTCCGTCAATCCGAATGATATATTGGAAGTATCTGTTAGATCTTCACCAAACTTTTCAACAACAGTATCTCCAGTCATAACAATCTCAAACGCAACAAACCCAACAACTCCAAATCAAACTGAAAATGCGACTTGGGACATAACTACAACTGCAGATACTGCTGATGCAACAGTGACTCTTTCTAGAGTTGGTACTGGAGATTTAATTGCAGGTAATGGAAATATTACATTGCAATGGACTACAGTAAATTGCTTGCAATTTTATCAAATTCCTCCAATATCAACTCCCTGGTCACCACCAACTCCAACACCTCTTAATGGGTCATTCTCTTCTATTCCAGTACCTACAGCAGCAGGTACTTATGAATATGTGATTCAGTTTGAAACAAATCCAGCTGCAGGAAATAATGTTAGTTTGCCAGAGATACCGCCTATCGGATCAGGCAGAAAGTATGTAACAGGAATCACGACCATAGTTGTACTTGATGATACTAGTCCTGAGTTTCAACTCGTTGCCGATGGATCATCAATTACACAAGTGCCAGGAAAAACTGCAAATAAGACAGATCCACCATCAGATGTTAGTTCGGATTTTGTTAGAATTGTCGATATAACAGCACAATTAAGTGGACAACTTAGTGGAGATCCTGGATTTGCATTTGGAGATGGATCCATCTCCAAAATTCTTTCAAATAATAATGAATTTAATTTAGTGGCTCAAACACCAACAACGTTCTTAGACGAAACTGCACCCCCAAATAGCAGAACTCAAGCATCAAATAAAACAACCTTAACTTTATCTACCACAACTGCTCCACCAACAATTGTTGGAAGTATTGACTATACCGTAACTGCAAATCCTTGCATACCATCTACTTTTTCACAAAAAACTATTACTAATCCTATATCAGGTACAGTTGTATTAATATTAAATGGATATGATTTACCTTCTAAATATCAAAATGCCAATGGGACAATTACTACTACATCAGACTTTTTAGTAAACAGTAATATTGTATCACAAATAGGTAATTATTCTGATTGGGCATTTGATGCTTTTGGTGGAGCCGCTCGCCCTCAGGTAACACAAGGTGGATTACCTAGAGATATTACTTGGACAGAAATTGTAACTTTATGTTTTGCAATTTATAATACAACAACACTGACATATGCTTCTGGAACTCCAAGTTCTAGTTCTGGGTATAATAGAAATCCAAATCTAATTGAATTTGCTAATTTTATTGGAATACTATCATTCTCAATTTTTACGAATTCTACGGTAGATGGGACTAGTAATGCTACAATTTTTCAAGATTTTATTAATTCCAGCAATTTTAGTTCGACTAGATCATCTCTAACTGTAGGAAATGCATCGTACAATGGTAATTTGATTGGAGTTCCAAGCACTAGAGATTCTCAAATAGCTCCAGGACCAGAAAACACGGGAGTTCTTTTTGGTCCCTGCAATGAAATACAATATTAAGCACATTTGGTAGTTTTATAAATACAAATAATAAGGATTGATGTTAGGGATAGGGAGTTTCTATGGCCATCGATAAGAATTTCGTCGTTAAAAATGGTCTTGAAGTTAATGATATTCTGTTACACGCTGACCCAGTAACAAACAAAATTGGTATAGGAACAGATATTCCAGAATATCTTTTAGATGTTCGAGAAATTCCTCTACCTGGAGTTGCAGCAACAACAGGAGTTTCAACTCAAACAGTTGCTTTTTTCAGAGGTAATGTTACAATTCAAGGCAATCTTGATGTTGCAAATGATGAGATTAATGTCAATTTTGCAGATTTAACAACACTGATTGGTGAATCTGTAAGTTATAATATTGGTACAATTACTAATCTCACTGCAATAAATGCTGGAATTGATACTTTAACTGTTAAAAATATCAATGCAGGTCCAGGAGTTGCTTCATTCCCTCTAGTTCAAGCCGGGATTGTAACAATAAGTGATAGGTTAGATATTAGTAATGGAATTAACACAAATGCTTATGCAGTAATTGATGACCTTAGAGGAGAAGGATTAAATTATAATAGTGGTTTTATAGATAATTTAACAATTAATTCTGGACTTGCCACCAATTTTACTGTAGGTCAGGGTGGAAATTTAAGAGCCTTTACTGGTTTTATTACGAATTTAACGGTTGAGCAGAATCTATCAATCACAACTTCAACTGGTGGCGGAAAAGGAACAATTGACGATCTTAGTGGTTTAAAATTAGATTATGTTGAAGGATATTTTGATAACTTATATGCACAAACAGGTATAGTTACAAACATTGCTGGTACAGCAATTACCTATACAAATGCAAGATTTGATACTATTAACGTCGATATACAAGCAATCATCGATGACCTTAATGTTGGTGTTGCTACTATTGGATATGCAAATATTAATCGTGCTGATATTGGTATAGCAACGGTTACTGATTCATTATATGTCAATAAGTTATATGATACTGGAGATGGAACTCCTTTAGATGTTCCATCATATGGAAACTTTGGTCAATATTTAAGATCCAAAGGACCTAATGGTGTTGAATGGTATGACTTTGGTGTATTTAAGACTAAGCAAGTATTTACTGCTACTCCAGGACAAACCGAATTTGGTGGATTCAGATATAACTTACAAACTCTAAATGACCCTCCAAGAGCAGGTATTGGAACAAACCCAGTTGCATTATACCTAGAAGTCTTCTTGAATGGTATTAAACTGATTGAAGGTAGCGATTATATTGCAACAAATGGTTCTGGAGTTGGTGTTGGACTTACATTAACATCACCAGCTGCTGGTGGAGATATTGTAGAAGTTGCAGCAACATTTGATGATGATTTAATTCTAATTGATGGTGCAACAATTACTGTTAGTGAAAAGGGTGCAAGTCCTGGTATTTCTAGTTATATTGACTTTACGGACAATATGTTTGTTCTTGGTCAAGGAAGCGGTGGAATTACAACAGTTGGTGTTGCATTAAGTGGAACTTATGACATTAGTGTTTTGGGAATTAGTTCCTTTGCAGATAAAACATTTATCAATCCAGTTTCAGTTGCTAATACATTCTACGCATTAAATCTAACAGATTTGACTGACGGCATAAGCACCTTCAAGAAAACTTATGTTGATAATGATGGCGCACCTTTAATCTACTATCCTCTAGGTTCAAGACTTGGTATTGGTGTTACTGTTTTAGAAGATTATAATCTAACCGCTGCTATTGATGCAAAGATTGGTAATATAGCTTTAGAGACCAACACAATAACTGGTGAAGCAAAGATAAGACCCACCCAGTCAGTGGTATCTACCGCAACTACTGATAGAATTACGATTGGATCTTCTCTGACAGTAGAAAATGATTACTTTGGAAATGGTGATACTCTTGTAGGAATCGTAACTCAAATTGTTCCTGGAATTGGAGTTGATGTTTTTGGAACACAAGATTTAACAAGTGGACCAGGAAAAGGTGTTGTTAAAATTGATGCATATCGTCCAATTGGAAAAACAATTTATGTTGCACAAACTGGTAATGATGATAACACTGGTTTAGCAGAAAATTATCCAAAGAGAACTATTAAAGCAGCTGCTGCAGCTGCTTTGTTTGGTGATACAATTAAAGTTTATCCTGGTGTTTATGTTGAAGAAAATCCAATTCTTCTTAAGAAAACTGTTTCTGTTGAAGGTACTGAATTAAGAAACTGTGTCGTAACTCCAAAGTTCCCAAATCAGGATTTATTCTTTGTTAATAATGGATGCCATATTACCGACTTAAGTTTCATTGGTCCAGATATGACTGATGGTGCTGCTATTGTTTCGTTTGAGCGTCTTTTGGGTGTTTCAACTGGAAGATATTTTGATGCTGCGAGATTAATTAGATATAATTTAGATTATATTGCAAGAGAATCTGTTGGATTCTTGACTAGTGGATATAGTGGTTTTGCTGGAACTCATAGAGAACAGGATGCTGCAAGAACTTTAGATTTAAATCTAGACTTCATTGCCGAAGAAACTGTTGGATATCTATATTCTCCAGATTATGATGCAAAAGATCAGTTTGGAAATCCAACTGGTCTTGCACTAACAACTGCCGGATTCATCCCACCAATTTCTCCACCAATAGGAGTTAGTATCAATGATTATGTCAAACAGAGTTGTAAGGATGATATTAAAGATATTGTAAGATCTTTATCAAACGATCTTAAGGCAGGAAGTAATAGAAATTCTATTGGTGCTGGTCTTTCATATTATGATGATGCTGGAAATCTTCTTCATATTACAGGAACTGCCGGAAATGGAGTTCCTGGATACACAACTCCAGTAAGTATTAAATTTGCAACAATTGATGCAATCAACTATGCTGTTGGAATTGCAACCAATGTTATTGATAACGTTGATTATGCATCTTTACCTGGAATTACTACATATAGTTCCTTTACTCAAGATTTCAGTTATTCACCAATAATTGTTGGTGGTGGATGTACAGATGTAAGACTCAAAACAGTAAGTCTTGCTTCGACTATCACAAGTATTCTCGATAATTATGCAAATCTTGCTGGTATTACCACAATTTATGGTGTAAATTTAAATACAAAGGATTGTGCAGATGATATTAAAGATATTTGGAAAGGTGTTTGTTTTGATATAACAAGAGGTGGAAATTCTAGATCTGTTACTTCAGGAAAAGCATATTATGATGAATCTGGTAATTTACTACCAGGAATTCTCAAAAATCCAGAAGAACAAGCACAAACTGTCGCAACTCTTCAGCACTCATTTAAAATTGCAAGATCTGTTATTAATAATGTAACTTGGGGTGGATTTGCTGCAGATCCAACTCAATTGCCAATTGATGTTTTAGGTGCAGAATATGATAATGTAACTGGAATTACTACAATTACAACTAACGGACCTCATGGATTGTCAGTGGATGATCCAACAAAGATTGTTGGATTGGCATGGACTTGTGCATATAGTCCACTTGTTCCGGTAGTATTCCCAAGAGAATCCGATTATGGAACCGTTTATCAAGTTCAATCTGTAGTTGGTGTTAATACATTTACATTTATTGGAGTAGCATCAACACTTCCACATGTATATAATAGTGGCGGAACAATTCAAAAACTTAAGAATTTCCAAAATGAATTCAGTCAAGTTAAAGATTTAGGAATTCAACCAGACCCAGCAACAGGATTTAATGAAAGTGTTGCTTCTTGCCAAAATGTAGTTTCCGCAATTCACTCCTGTATTGGAGTTGTAACATCAATTGTTCAAAATGGATTTGCAGCTTTCTCTGGATTCAGTACAACTTATCCAGGAAATGCAGGATTTGGTTTCACAACAATTGCATTAGTTGATGATGCATCATATGATAATTTGAGTGGAAAGGCAACAATTCGTGCTCCAGGTCTTAATGTTAAGAAGGGAGATTTAATCGAAATAAGAGATTTAACGTTCTCTTGCTCTTCTGGAGGAGCACCTTCAACTCAAAAGTTCCCATCAGGAAGATTTGGTTATGACTTTAATGTTGATAAAATTAATCCAGATGGAACATTTGTAATTAATGTTGGAGTTTCTACTTTAGAACATACGTATTTTACTGGCGGATTTGTTGTAGATAGATCAATTGGAGTTTCAACAGCATCTTATCAAGAAACTACTGGCATTACAACGATTACTGCACCTGGAGCTAAGGTAAAGGTTGGTGATTTAGTAACTCTAAGAGACTTAACGTTCTCTTGCTCTTCTGGAGGAGCACCTTCAACTCAAGAGTTCCCATCTGGAAATGAAGGATTTATATTTAGAGTTGAATCTATTACTGGTGGAGATGCTGATGGTTCAGATACATTTGCTGTAAGAGTTGGAACATCAACAATTCCACATACTTATGATAGTGGTGGTGTAATTTATCCACCATATTCCAAGGGTGTTGGACCAATCACACAAGGACCATATGTAAGAAACTGCACAAACTTCATTCCAAAGAGTATTGGAATGCTTGTTGACGGTGTGAATGCAGAACCTGGAGATAAGGATGATATTGGTGTTACCGGTGCAATGAGTGTTGACTCATACACTCAATATAATCAAGGTGGTATTGGAGTTTCAATTACCAATGGTGCATACTGCCAGTTGGTTTCTATCTTTACCATTTGTAATGACACTGCAATTTATACTGCAACTGGTGGACAGTGCGATATTACAAACTCCAACTCTTCATTTGGAAGATTAGGTCTTGTATCAGTTGGTGTTGGTGATAACACAAGTAAATCAATTTACAGATATACTGGAAAGACGATTCTGAATAGTGATGGAAATGTTCCTGCTGCAGAGCAGGCAGAAATTACCGTTTCTGGAATTGGTTCATACAGACCTTATGATGGTCAGGCAATTTACTTCGGAGAACTTTATTCAACAGTTCAAAGAGTAGAAGTTACCGATGGTGGTAGTGGATATGTTGAAGATAATCCACCAGTGGTTACATTCACTGATCCTATAGGTCAGAATGGAATTACTGCTGAAGCAATTGCCACTGTTGAAAATGGAAAAGTTGTTTCTGTTGATCTAGTTAGCACTGGAACACAGTACTTAACTCCACCAAGTATTAGTTTCTCTGGTCCAGGTGTTGGAGCTACTGCAACTTCAATTATGACTCCAATTTATTATACTATTGAGAGTGCAACAAAACCAGTTGCAGGTATTTCAACTATCATATTAAACACAAATCTAAATAATACAGTTAGTGTGGGAACTACGGTTTATTTCTCCAGATTGAGTCTTCAAATTGCATCTTCACACTCATTCGAATGGGTTGGTGCTGGTAATGACATCAATAGAGCAAAACCAGCATTGGGCGGTGTTGTTATTCAAGAGAATGAAGTTGTTAAGATTGATGGCGGTGAGATCGTATATACAAGTACGGACCAAGCAGGTAACTTCAAGATTGGTGATGGTGTAACAGTTAATCAATTGACTGGAACTGTTACAGGTAGAGCATTTAATCAAAGTTTGTTAAATACAGTAACTCCACTCATTATCGCATTAGGTAAGTAAAAATGGCAGCAGTAGCTCTTAATAAATTCCGAACAATTAGGGTAGGTGTCACCACCGATATGGTTGGCATCTATACCTGTCCTATCGGTGTTGCATCAATTATTATTTTGGCACAAGTGACCAATATTGGTATTGGAACTTCAGCAACAGTTCATACTGTTAGTGCAGTTCATTCAAGAAATACTAGCATTGATACTGGGGATTATAAGTTTGCCAATAATTTCCATGTTCCACCAAATGACAGTGCTGTTCTGATTCCAGATGGCAGATTGGCATTAGAAACAAACGATTCCCTAAAAATTCAGGGCAGTGAGAATGGAGTTCTTGAACTTGTACTCAGTGTTCTGGAGACTGCTAAGCAATGACATTTAATAGAGAACTTTCAAAACTTGGTCAATACGTTGCGTTTACTACTACAACATCGTCACCAACAGATGTTGTGGTTTCATTTGGAACAACATCATCTACAACTTCATTATTTGTAGAAAAGGAATTACTTGACCATTTAGGATATGCAGGAACAACTGGAGATGTTTTAACATCAACTGGTACTGGAGTTAGTTGGAGTAGTAGTGTTGGTGGCGGTGGTGGTGGAGTAAGTGTAACTATTTCAGATACTGCTCCAATTAGTCCTGCAGATGGAAATCTTTGGTGGAAAAGCAGCACTGGTCGTTTAAACATTTATTATCAAGATATTGATAGTTCACAATGGGTTGAAGCTTCGCCACCATTAGCACAACCAAATGTTCCTGTTGCTGCTGGATGTATCAATATGAATGCTAATTCTCCAACGTGGACTGGAACTGCTGGTTATACAGTTGCTAAGTCTGGTGGAGATGGAAGTGCTCTTGGTGGCGATGTCTTCTATACATTAACATTCCCATCAGCATATGCAGCAAGGACTGACTATATTGTCAATGCATCTTACGATGGAACTGATTGGGTCTCTGCTAATGGAGCACAGATTGGTATTGAGAGGAACGCTGGCAACGTTGTATTCTGTGTCAGAAGATGGAACGAGGATCCACTAAACCTTGGTGACATCATGGTTACTATTACCAATCTCTAAATAAAACTGGAAGGAGCAACTAAGAAATGGCAATTAATTTTCCCGCTACAGGTGGGCAACCAACTGATGGATCATTTACATATACTGCAGCAGGTATTACTTATTCTTGGAATGGAGAAAGTTGGACTTCTTTTGGAACATCAAATATTGTTGTAAATGCAACAGGATCTGGAATTTCTGTTCAAGAAGAAGGGAGTCCTGTTGGCATTGCATCAACAATAAACTTTGTGGGAACTGGAGTTACTGCCACATTTTCTAGTGGAATTGCAACTGTTACAATTACATCTGGTGGCGGAGGTGTTTCTATTGCACCAAGAACAACAGCATCTGCATCAACAGGATCTATTGGAGTTGGAACAGCAGCAAATATAACTATAACTGGATATAAGACTTATGCTTTACAGAAGGTAGGGATTTCTAGTGCTGCTTGGGTTACTATTTACACTGATACATCTTCAAGAACTGCAGATGCAGGTAGAAGTTCCACAACAGATCCAGATCCCGGTTCAGGTGTAATTGCAGAAGTTCTTACAACAACTTCTGGCATCAGCACTTTTATAATGTCACCAGGGATTATTGGTTGGAATAATGATGCAACACCATCAACTAACATTTATGCCAAAGTTGTAAACAATGAAAGTAGCACATCTGATATTACAGTTACTCTAACATTAGTACAACTGGAGTCTTAATATATGTCAGAGATAAAAGAGTATATTGTTACTTGTAAAAATAAGGAAGATTTAGATAGTTTATATGATGATATGGAGACTCCTGGAGGAAATCTCTATATTCCTGACAGAGCAGTTGAGTTGGTAGATAGAAGACCTATAAGTCGCAATACTCATTATATGCTTTCTGAAGAGGAAGCAAGACAAGTAAGAAATGATCCTAGAGTTCTTGCTTGCGAGATTATACCAAGTGAACTTGGGATTGTTGCAAAATCTTTTTGGACACAAACTGGAGATTTTCAAAAAACAACAACTTCATTTGGTTCTGATGATAAGAATTGGGGTCTTTATAGAGTTTCTGAAGGACAGACTGTTGCAAATTGGGGAAGTGATTCTATACCCCAAATAACAAATAGAAGAATTTCAACAACTTCTTCTGGAAAAAATGTAGATGTCATAACTGTAGATGAACATCCAAATCCAGACCATCCAGAATTTGCTGTTAATGTAGATGGAACTGGAGGAAGTAGAGTTAATCTTTTTAATTGGTTTTCATACAGTTCTGCATTAGGATACTCTACACCAGCAACTTATACTTATCCAACCACAGGTAATTTACCAAATAAAAATCACGGATCACACGTTACTGGAACTGCTGCAGGAAACACTCAAGGATGGGCAAGAGATGCTAACATCTATAATATGGCATTCAACGATGCCTTATCAGGAGAAGTTGATTGGGCATTAAAATTATGGGATTATTTAAGATATTTTCATTTAAATAAGCCAATTAATCCAGATACTGGTAGAAAAAATCCAACAGTCACTAATCACAGTTGGGGATATTCCTTTTCGGACATTCCTCTAACAGACGTTACATCTGTAAATTATAGAGGAACAATAACAACTGTATCAGGAACTGATGCTCAAAGAAAAGCAATTTTAGAAGCAAATGGAGTTCCAGTTCCCCTTAATACATTTCTTTCTTCTACTCCAGCTAGAGTTGCAGCAGTTGATGCTGATATTCAAGATGCAATTAATGATGGAGTAATAATTATATCTTCTGCTGGAAATTCTTTTTGGAATGCTGATGTTTTTGGTGGAGTTGACTATAATAACAGCGTAACAATATCTGGTGTTTCTACTATTACACATTCAAAGGGTTCAAGTCCTGGTGCTGCAGATAATGTTATTTGTGTTGGCAGTCTTGGATCTAAAGTTGCAGAATATAAATCTAACTTTAGTAATTGGGGTAATAGAATAGATATTTGGGCGCCGGGCAGCGATATTATTTCTGCGGTTTGGGATTCCACAACTGCAACTAATGAAGGTTATGGATCTTTAGCCCAAGATCCTAGAAATACTTCTTATTGGTTAGCATCAATCAATGGAACAAGTATGTCCAGTCCTCAAGTTGCTGGAGTTATTGCTTGTCTAGCAGAACAAGAACCAAATATAACTCAAGCAGAAGCACTTCAATATTTGAAAGAAACTTTTTTAGCAGAAGTTGGAGATCCGGGATCAAATCCAAATTCATCTCCCTATGAAGGATTTGGAGTTGGAAATAATAGATATCTTTTCTATAAAAAGAAAAGACCTGAAGAAGGAACTTCATTTCCAAGATTATCCATTAAAAATAGAAATCCAGAAGTTGATGGTGTTAAATACCCAAGAACTAGAAATACAGTAACAAAGAGACAAAATTAGAATAGATAAATAATGAAAATAAGAATAATATAATTCACTCTAGAGAAGTTAAATGGCGAAATTAAATTCTGGAAGAGTTATTAGAACTCCACAATCAGGAATAACATCGGATAGATACCAATTTCTTGGTCTAGAGCAAGCTGAGCCAAACTTAGGCGATCCTCAAATTGGACCATCTTCAGTGGGTGCAAATCCAATTCCAGTTGGAACCCCTTACCAATTAATTGCAGTTGATGGTGCTGAAGGAGAAAGATTTTGGGCACAGGGAGTAGGAATAGGAACAACTCTTGGATATATTTCTGTTTATGATAATGGATTTCTACCAAACAATAAATTTAATGCAATTCATGGCATAAACTTTGTTGGAGGTGGCGTTACAGTTCAAGTTCCTCCTCTTCTAGGTCCAACTGCTGGTGTTGGTATTGCAACTGTTATAATTGCTATTGATGAATTATTAAATCAAGGTGATGTTGGACAAGTTATTGTCAACACTTCTACTGGATTTGCTACTGGTAATACAAACATATATTGGGATTATGCCAATACCAACTTAGGAATCAATACAGACCAACCGACTTCAGATTTATATGTTAAAGGAACTGGTGAGTTTTCTGGAATTGTAACAGCACCATTCTTTTACGGAAATCTAGTTGGAATTGCAACAACTGCTTTAAATCTTGAAAATGCAGGAAACATTACTACAGGATTTATAAGTAGTGAAAGATTTCAACCAAATGGTTATTTTCCTATTAAGGTTGCTACTGCATTAACGGCGGGAAATACTGGTAGTGCACTAACTGCAGTCAACGTTATTGGTGGTATTGGATCAATTACAAATCTAGTAGTTTCTGGAATATCATCTATTGTTGGTTTTGGAAGTACAGTAGGTCTTATTCTTGAAGGATACTTATCTTATGATGCCGAAGATGTTGCCAATGGAACATTTAATTCTATTGGTACAACTGGCACTGTTTTAATGTCAACTTTTGATCCAGTTACTAGAACTGGATATGGAATTAGTTGGGTTGATGTTAAAGATGCTGCACTTTATGGTATCCAAGGTATCCAAGGTATTCAAGGTACTCAAGGAACTGATGGTATTCAAGGTATACAGGGAATTACAGGTATCCAAGGCAGACAAGGCATCCAAGGTATTCAAGGTATTCAAGGTGTTCAAGGAACTCAAGGAGTTGATGGTGTTTTAGGATCTCAAGGTGTCCAAGGTATCCAAGGAATTAATGGTATCCAAGGCACTCAAGGAACTACAGGTATTCAAGGTGTCCAAGGAACTACAGGTATTCAAGGTGTTCAAGGAACTCAAGGTATCCAAGGTATTCAAGGAATCTCTGGTGGAGTAGGAACCAAAGGTGTCCAAGGTATTCAAGGTATTCAAGGAACTGGTGGTGTTCAAGGCAGACAAGGTATCCAAGGTATTCAAGGAATCGCTGGTGGAACAGGAACTAAAGGTGTCCAAGGTATCCAAGGTATTCAAGGTGTTCAAGGTACTCAAGGAACTGATGGTATTCAAGGTATTCAAGGTGTTCAAGGAACTAGAGGTGTTCAAGGCAGACAAGGTATCCAAGGTATTCAAGGAATCTCTGGTGGAGCAGGAACTAATGGTATCCAAGGTATCCAAGGTATTCAAGGTGTTCAAGGTACTCAAGGAACTGATGGTATTCAAGGTGTTCAAGGAACTGATGGTGTTCAAGGTGTTCAAGGTATTCAAGGTGTTCAAGGAACTAGAGGTGTTCAGGGAATCCAAGGTGTAAGGGGTGTTCAAGGTAGACAAGGTATCCAAGGTATTCAAGGAGTTCAAGGTACTCAAGGAACTGATGGTATTCAAGGTGTTCAAGGTACTCAAGGAACTGATGGTATTCAAGGTGCTACAGGAGCAGGAGTTCAAGGTGCACAAGGAACTGATGGTATCCAAGGCAGACAAGGTATTCAAGGTATCCAAGGTATTCAAGGTCGACAAGGAACATTTGGACCAGCAACAATACCAGCAAATTCTACCGGAACAAACCCATATACTATCATAGCGACAGATAACGGAAAACACATACTTACTAATGGAAATGATATTACGGTTCCAAATACCAATTTTGGTGCTGGCGATAATTGCGTTATATTCAACAACTCTACAAATACTATAGATATTACTGCAGCATCAGGTGCACTATTAAGATTTGGAGGTTCTACTCAAACAGGCAGTAGATTTCTTGCTCCATATGGAGTTGCAACACTTCTTTGCTATAATGTATCAGGAGTATCGCCATTTAGATCTTATGTAATCACAGGAGCAGGATTGGTATAATTATGACATTTCCAGTACAATTAATATCACAGTTTACGCAACCAGCGTATCAACAATCATACACAGTAACAAATACACCTAGTCTTACTGAAGATTTTACAGTTCCAGATGGTGTTTTTACACTATCAGCAGTTGTCGTTGGTGCAGGTGGAGGAGGTTCTGGTGGTGGAGGTGGTGGAGGTGGTAGATCCGGAGGTGGTGGAGGTGGTGGACTGACTTGGGGAATCTTTTCAGTTCAACCCGGAGATGTTTTAACTGTAAATATTGGTGCATCTGGATTAGGAGGATCAACAAATAACAGTGGAACTAATGGTGGAGATAGCAGTGTTGTTCTAAAATCTCGTAATGGTGTCACAATTAATGAAACTATAATACTTGCACAAGGTGGTAGAGGTGGATCAAAAGGTACTGGTAGTGGTGGTGGAGGAGCTGGAATTCAACCCGATCCGCAAGGCCCAGCAAATTTTAAAATGTTTGTCAGGGGTGGTGGATCTGGTGGTGACGGTGGAACAGTACTTTCTGGTACTGACTTAGGAGCAGGTGGAGGTGGTGCTGGTGGATATACTGGTAGTGGTGGAGTTGGTGGAGGATGGGATGGTGGACCCATCAACCCAACAAGTGCTGCATCTGCAAGTGGTGGCGGTGGTGGTGGAGGATATTCTATAGGAAATGGATATGGTGGAGGTGGAGTTGGTGCTTTTGGTTTTGATGGTACTTCTCAAGGTATTGCTGGCGTAAATAATAGTTCTGGTGGCGGTGGAGGATCATTTTTTAATGATCCGGGTTCTCCAATTGCTGCACAATTTGTTGGATCAGCATCAACAGATCAAACTTTCATATCTTATAGTGATGTAAAAGATAATTTAGGAAATTCGGTAACATTTTCGGACAATGATTTTCTGGTATTATTGTCCGCAGCAGATACATCTGTTCCTGGAGCGCCGATTTCAATTTCAGTTCCAAATTCGACAGATTTTCCAACATCTGGATTTACAACTATTGTAAGTAGTAATAATAGTGAATATATAGCTAAATGGGACGACCCAAGTGATATAAGATCCATACCTGATACTACTATAGCGACAGGTGATAAACTTCAAGTTGCCTACAATCCCAATCCTTCAATATCTCCAACAAGAGATATTAATTTTTCATCTTCGTATGCTTATATACCTTCTGGTGGGTTAACTAAAACAAGTCTCGATAATTTGGATTCAAATTGCATCCACAATCTTGTAGCTTTAAGGTTTATCCCAGGAACAACAATAAATCCGGCAGATTTCTTATGGAGAAATACTTCTGGAGATCCGGCACTTAATCCAACTGCTGGAGGATGTGAAACTCTTATGCCAAACCCTCCTGCGGTTCCCGGTGTTCCTGCTGGAGCAGTTTCAATTATTTCTGGATACTTAGCAAACTGCGTTTTAAATTCAGGAACTACTGCTGGGCAAAATAGTCTAACCTTAGGTTTCATAAATGGTGGAATTGGTGGAGTTATTGGAGAGGGTGTTGGTATCACAGGGCAATATACAGACTCACAATTCCAAGCTACTGGCGCAATTTTTGGTGGAAATCCTATTGTAAGTACTACTTACTCCGCAGGAACTACTGTTAAACCCGATGAGTTTTTAACAGGAACATCTGCACATAGTAGATGTTATACATTAGAAATAAGAAGAACTAATTCAGGAACTCCAGTAACTCTTGTTGGAACTGCATTTACTGCTAGTTATTTTTTAGATCCAACAAATCCGAGTCCGAGCAATTTTCGAGATGTTACTGATGATTACAATTTCGGTTTTCCATTCGCTTTACCATCGGGTACTCAAATTGGCGATTTAATTATTGTTGCATGTGCAATAGATGGTCCCAGTATTACAACTCAAGTTGATGAGTATCCAAATGCAAGATTTTATAGTTCGGTGGGGGGTGCACCAGAATCTATTCAATGGAGAAGTGATATTCAATTTGAAGAATTTCCAAGTTCTAATGACAATAGATTTAATGGTTCTTCGGAAGATCCTCGTGGTGCTGGCGGAATGGGATATTATGTTGGATATTTCTTTGCAACACAAAATGGAGGATCTATGTATCTTGATTTCCCCGCACGCCCAGCCGCGCCGTCGGCAGTTATGGCTTCAGTTTATAGAGGTGGAACTCCTGTTACCACTGGCGCAAATACATATGCAATATGGGATAATAGAACAATTGATCCCCTTAACCCAGATGCGGGGGATCCTGGTAATGGAGATGCCAATTTTTATCAGGCTCCAGATCCTGGTCAAATTACAACATCTTCTAACAACTCTGCGGTAATATCAATTGCTATGATTGATAATATTGGAATTTCAAATATTTCTACTATTCAACCTCCAACTGGATATGTTTCATTAGCAGCAACTTCATATGGAGTTCCAAATGATGGTGCGGTTGTTATGTCTGCAATTAAAACTGGATTAACTGCAGGAACAGAAAATTCTGATGCTTTTATTGGTGATGGAGGAAATATTTGGGCAGCACAAACTCTAATTATTGGTGGTCCTGGTAGTGAAACTGGTGGAACTAATGTAAGTGGAGGAATATGGGGTGGAGGTGGTGGAGGAACTAGCTCATCCAGTGGAAGTAATGGAAGTCCTGGTGGTGCTGGTTCTGTTAGATTATTGTGGGGTAGTGCAAGAGCATATCCACTTATTTCACAAGGAACTGGAAATGTTTCTACTGGTATTACTTCGTGGGTACCATAATATAACAAAAAATCCATAAAAAGTCAATGACTTGACAAGGGTATCTGTTTTTGTATATAATGTGCCTTGTCACCGATGATGGATATCAACTTAAAGACTTTATGAATCCTCTAATGAATTTGATTAAGGAAGTTGATCCTGGTTATCCAGAACCACTTTCTAATGAGACTATGACGATTTATTGTCATCAACAGGCATCAATCAAAGAACTTATTGAACTTGGAAGGAGACCAGTTTGTGCTTTTGTTGGTATGACAAAAACATATAGAGGTTTTGGTAGATTTAATGATGGAGATTATTCTCATCTTCCAGAAGAAGTGATTCCAGATTTTATGATTCCTGTTCATAAGGATATTACTGACCATTATTTCAGAGCAGAACTATATTCTTTTGGATTTAGAAAAAGTACTCTTGGTGGTTCAAATGAAGTTGTAGAATCTCCTCTTCATATTAAGACTTATTCTGAGATGGTTTCTCTGATGAGAAGTATACTCTTAAACATTGATGAGAGATTTAAAGAGTATCAGAAAACCTTTGGATTCACTCCAGAATCTCATAAAAAACTTATCAAAGAAAAGAATCCAGAAGCAATTCGTGCACCTAAATTGCATCTGGTGAATCTTATTGTGAAAAAATTGAATAATCTTCCAAAAGATGCTAAAATATATGTACCTCAAGATGCTTTTGGACATTTTTCAATTACACTTTCAAATCTTGGATATTCAAATATCTTTACCGATAGTGATTATGAAATGAATCCAACAGGAATGAGTAATATTCCAGATTCTATTAAATACATTACAAAAGAAGAGTATTCAAATATGAATGATTTTGATGCTGTAATTGGTAATCCTCCGTATGGAAAAGGTGGAAGATTGGCACTGCAATTCTTGAATGGATGTGCAGATAAAGTAAGAGAAAAGAAAGGGCAAATTATTCTTGTTCTTCCCAAATCAGTTAAGCAAGGTTCATCTAACTACAATAAGATTAATCAAGAACTTGAACTGGTTTGGACAAAAGATTGTGAGGATAATGATTTTGCTGCGAGTATTGATGCTTGTATTCAGGAATGGAAGATTGGTGATAAACTACGAGAGATTGATGTAGAGTATAAGGAACATCCTCATATTGAATTTCTTAGCTACGAGAATAGGTACGACGCGGATATATTTGTTGGTGGAGATGGTGCTGGTGCTTCTGGTAAAGTGTTTCTTCCAGGAGAAAAGAATGCTGGTGGTAAGAAATGGACTGATTATGAGAAATCTGTGAGTCATAATTACATCAAAGTTCGCCCTGATGAAAACAATACTAAGGAACAGATTCTAGAAAGAATTATTTCTCTTGGACAAAAAGGTGATAATACTTTCCGTGAAACTTCAATGGGAACAACTAATGGTATTCCTCATCTTGGTAAAACTAAACTGATTACAATCTACACAAAAAGATACGGTAATGGGCACTGATAAGAACAAACATAATAAGAAAACTGGTTCTGAGATTGAAAGATCTGATGAAAGAATTGCAGAAACTCAAGAAGTATTCACACCAATGGAAATGTGTGAAGAAATGGTTCAGATGATTTCTCTTGAAAAAAGAATGAATCCAAACTCTAAATTTCTTGACAACTCTGCTGGTTCTGGAAACTTTATTCTCGCATTAAAAAAAGAACTTCTAAACTATCATTCTGAAGAGCATATTCTAAACAATATGTTATATGCTGTTGAATTAATGGAAGATAATCATAAAGAACTCTGCGAAAGAGTTGGAGTTCCTATTAATCATCCGCATTATGTTTGCCATGATGCGCTCACATATGACTATTCTTTTGGTCAATTGGTAAAACTAGAGACTCAATTAGGAAAGATTGAAAAACCAAAATCTTATACTCCACCACCTGCAAATAATGAACCTAGTCAAGCACGTTTGTTCTTGTGACAGTTGAAGAACTGACACGATACGGTTGACAGAGTAGAGAAAATACCTTATATTGTATTCGTGGTTGAGGGATTCCTCACCACATTGCAAATTGCAAAAATTAAAATTATGTCAAATAAAGGTTTTGGGAAAGAAGTTTCTATCCCCGCAGATCGTATTCCTCACCCGAAGAATACTGATGAAATGCTTCACCTAAAGCGTGAGGTTGAAGGTTATGTTCGACCTGAATACGCATCTTGTAAGTATCTTTACACTACCATCGTCAACACCAAAGATATTAAACTTCGTAAGAATGTTGGGCGAAAGCGTGGTAACGATCGCAAGGTATTTGACCGTGTTGCTCGTTCTTTGGAGAAGGGATATAAGATTGGTAAACTTCCCCCTATCATTCTTCATGATGATGAAAACAACCAACTTTATGATTGGTTGGTAAATGGCAATCACCGTTGGATGTGGTATGTTGCTAACGATTATGAGTGGATGCTTGTTGATGTCTACGGTGTCAATGAGGGATATGATAATGGTGATGTAATTGATGAGGTTGGTCTTCTTCATCAACCACAACCAGATGGAACTGAATCTAACTACGATGATTATAAGAGTCGTGGAACTGAATGGGTTCGCCGCCAACAAGAAAAGGGTATCACTGTAACTCAGGAAATGGTCGACGAGTGGGTTGATAAGTTTGCCGTTAATGAGATTGCAATCAACCGAACCAATCTTAAAAAGCAAATTTTCAAGAAAGAAATCAAAGAATCTTTCTTGACTAATTATACTCAACGCTCAGGTCCTGGTGGTATCGTTGAAGTCTTTAACAAGCACGGTATCGTTATTCTTGATTCTAGTGCTGTTGTAACTACTAAGGTTGTAAATCGACTTTATGAAGCAAGTCAGAAAGTTTGGTTGAGAGACTTTCTTCCTGTTTTCCTTAGCAATGCTGCCAACGGAATTAAAACAGTGGTTAATTTCTATGTAAATACCACTAATGTTTCCGATGGTGATGAACTTCTGAACGTTATTAATGTGCGTATTAAAGAAGTTTACGGCATTCTTGATAGTCTCGATGCCATTTACAATGATAGTGATGTTAATCTCTGCGATTTTCTGATTATCGGTAAGCGTCCTCCTCAGATTTCTGATGCAGATGACTATGATAAACTTCAAGATATCGAAGACCAACTAGAAACTCCACAATCTATCAATATGAAGATGTGGCAAATGACTTTCTCAATCCTTCAAGCACATTTTGGTTCTGAATTTTTTAGTGCTTCTGAAGCATATAATGTAATTCGACCAATTCGGACTACAATCTCCAAATTTAGGAGTGAGGAAAGTTTTCGTGGTACGATTCTCCGAGAAATCCAAGTTCTTGAGAGGAAGAATATGCTAGAAAGAGACAAAAACAAAAAAGGCACATATCGTATTAAATAAAAAGTAAGGGGTGTGCCAATCCAAAATCTGGCACACCCTTTTCCCATAGGTGCCTGTTTTCCCGTATTATTACAAGGTAATCAAGAAAAGCACTGATGATTCGTGGACTAAAAGAACACAATCTCGAATACAAACAAAATCGACCTGTTGTTGCCCCTTCTAAACGTGATATAAAACGTCGCGCTGATAAAATGGATCGTAAAATGAAGTCCACTTCCATTCTCTCTCTTATCAAGAGTCTTTAATTATGTCTGTTGCTACTACTACTCGATACAGTTGAATAAGTGGCACAGGGGGACGCTGAAATTCCCCCATATGCCTCTATAATACTTTCATACGAAACAAACCGATGACCACCACCTTCACTGACTACGTTGCCCAGCAAAATGCTCGTAACACTATTCAGTTGAATGTTACCAAGTATTGTCTGATGCTGTGTGATGCTCTGCGCCAGAACTACATTGATTACAGCATCAAGTCTCATCAGCGTTATGTTAAAGAGTATGGCAACATTCAAAATGTTGACATTGTAAAGTATGACTATCATCAGGCATGTATTGAAGACCTGAAGAATGGTAACTGTGGTTATGAGTTCACTGTTGAGAGTGGACGTAAGTATCACAAAATTATGATGAGTGCCAATGGTTCTCGTTCTATTCATGCTTTTGTAGATAAGAAGACTGGTGAAGTGTATAAACCTGCCAGCATCAAAGCACCTGCCAAAGGTGTTCGTTACAATTTGTTAATTATCACTGAGCGTGAGGAAATGCTTGAGAAGTGTGATTGGGCAGGTGGTTATCTTTATCTGCGATGATATACTTTCTCATCATAAGTGCCGGTGTTGGTTTCGCCTTCCTGGCACTTTTCTCTCCTTTTGAGTGCTCCTTAGGTGTAACCACCAAACATTATGAAACTTTCAGAAGCAGTTGCAATTGGATTTGAAAAACTTATTGTGGAGAATGATACAAGAGAAATTGGAAAGTTTCTTGCATATACAACTGAAAAAGTTATTGCTCCCGAATGGTTGAAACAACAATGTGGTTTGAATGTTATATCTGCTCCCGATGATGAGGATGGACAACAATCAAAGTATGATTTGTTGGTGAAGGATAGTGGTTTGAGAATTCAGGTGAAGTTCAGGGGAGGCAAAACACTGCATATGGAACAAACTCGCAGAACTACCGGTAAAAATTCTACAGGTGGATCTAAAAATGGGCAGGTAAGGTACTCTGTTGATAGTTTTGATGTTGTATTGTTTGTAATTCCTAACGGTCAATATGAAAACTACAAAGAATGGAACTACATTGCTATTCCAGCAGAAGAACTGGAATGTGATGATATGCCTGGATATTGTGTGGGTACTGTACCGGCAAAAGTGAAGAAAAAGTATGAGGGTAAATCTGTGGAGGTTATTGGCATGTTGAACAATTTGTGATATAATAACAAAGATATAATACTACCTTATGAAATACACTATTCTACCAGCAGTTGATGGTATTATGACTATGAACAAAATAGATTTATGTTATATGGATCCTCCATACAACACTGGTAGAGACTTTTACAACTTTGATGACAGGTTTAGTTCCTCTAATGAATATAGAGATGAACTTATATTGCCTGTTGTCAAAGCGGTACATGATAAACTAACAAATAAGGGTTTAATTGTTATTCATGTAGAACCACGTATATCTCACCACATTCGAATAGTGTGTGATAGTGTATTTGGTGAGAATAGGTTTGTGAATGAGATAGTGTGGAAGTCTGGTGGTAATCACAACACAGAAAAAAAGTTACAAAGAAATCACGACACTATTGTTGTTTATAGTAAAACAGCATCACACACCTTTAATCCAGAGTATAAGGAATACAATGAAGATGATGTGAGGAATAGTAACAAAGATGAAAGAGGATATTATTCTACCAGCGCTTTGAAGAATTCTCAACCTGAGGTAGTTCCTAGACCGAACCTGAGATATGAGTGGAAAGGAAATAACCAACAATGGTATGTGTCAAGAGAGAAGATGGAAGAGTTGGATAAGGATAATAGGTTAGTATATAACAAACAAGGCATTCCCAGAATCAAGAGATATTATCATGAGATGAAAGGAATACAGGTCAAAGATATATGGGATGATATTTCACAAATACAAAATGGAGAGAAACTTTCATATGCTACACAAAAACCGGTAAAGTTGTTGGAACGAGTGATAAGTATGTTTTCCAATGAAGGTGATATGGTTTGTGATCCTTTTGCTGGTAGTGGAACAACAGGTAGAGCAGCAATAAAACTTAATAGGCAATATCAATTGTTTGATATCAATCCAGATGCTAAAAAGATATTTGAAAGTAGTTTATATGGAAGACTTCCAGTATGACATAACAAAACGTGGGTGGTTTTATCCACCCATAAATTATCCAAAACAAAAGAGTGAATTGACAGAGAAAGCGATCAAAGAGTGGTTAGATTATATTAATAAGAAAGATCCTGTCATGGTTATTGATCTTGATACTCTTAAACTTCGCCCTCCAAAGTACAAATAACTGTGACACTCAAACAACTGGCACACGGAGCATCCACAGGGCGCTCCCATGCCCTATACTTACAAAGTACCTGAGAAAAGCAATGCTTTCTAACAAAACCGTTTCCAAAATTGCTGATGCTGTTAAGAAAGATGTGATTGAGCATATCTATATGAATGAAAAGTATGCTGAACTCATGCAGGATTTGATTCCTGATGCTATTTACTCTCTGATGGGTGAGATGGATGAGGATTTGGCATTTGAAATTGGTATGCTTCTCTTTGATCGTATTGAACTAAAATGAAAACATCCTACATTTTTCTTGCGCTCATTGGCATTCTGATGTACAATGTATTTCTGGCACAAAGAGATGCTAAAATGTTAGAAGCATATGATAAAATCTGTGCTAAGCAACCTGCAAACCCCAATTGTATCTACGCAAAATGACACCTGACACCTACACTTTTACTGGTGATGCTACCACCTTCCTTGGTCTTGTTGGAGTTACTTCGGCGCTACTCATTGTTGTGGTTGCTTTCCGTCGCTTTTTCAATTCTCCTTATAACATTCGTGTAACTCAAAAGAAAACTGAAGAAAAATCGGATCATCTTCCTATGGATGAATGTTGATTTACTTTCTAATCATTAGTGCTGGAGTTGGATGGGCATTCTTTGCTTTATTCTCCGAAAAGTTTAATCATCTGGACAACATTGAAAAGCAATTCTTGAAGGATTACAATGAACGAACTCACAAAACTCGTACTAGCAGAAATTCAAATTGATAATCTGGTTGAATTGCTCAAAGATAATGAATATGAAAACTATTTGTATTCAAAGTTGATTCCAATTAAGTGTGAAATTGAACGACAAAAATCTCACTTGATTTAATTTTGTTTCTATGCTAAATTATTAGTAAGAAACTTCATTCCCCCAATCAAAATGTCTGTTTTCGAATTGATGTCTACCACTGAAGAAGTTATGCTTGACCGTAAACTGCTTGCAATGATCGAATTTGAAGAATATGATTTGGAAGAAATGATTGAGAAAATTGAATCTGATTTTCCAGAAGAAAATGTCACTTTTGATTATGAATGATGCTTGATTTAGAAACACTTACTCACGAGCAAAAGGAACTCCTGGCAGAAGATTGTGAAGACTTTCTTCTGCATAGGAATATTCCTTTGCGCTCTCATTCTTATGACAACATTATCAATCAAGCATTGAGGGAAGGGTATCAATTAAACAAATTTGATCGCTCTGGTCCACCTAAACCACCAGACAATTATCCAATGTTTCCGTAATAAATGGCACACCAAGAACAGTTTAACTTTATTGCAAAGGTAAAAAATCAGTATCCAGATCACTTTAAAAACAAAAAAGTCTTAGAGATAGGAAGTTTGGACATTAATGGAAGTGCTCGATACTTCTTTGAGAACTGTGATTATACTGGAATTGATGTAGGAGGAGGTCCTGGAGTTGATATAGTTTGTCCTGGGCAAAATTATAATGCTCCAGATAAAACTTATGATGTTGTTCTTTCTGCCGAATGTTTTGAGCATAATCCTTATTGGTTGGAAACATTTCAAAATATGATTCGTATGTGTAAAGATGGTGGACTGGTATTTTTTACTTGTGCAACTTATGGTAGGGAGGAACATGGAACCACACGGAGTAGTCCAGAAGCTTCACCTTTAACTGTTGGTCTAAATTGGGATTATTATAAAAATCTTGGGCAGATGGATTTTATGAATATAATCAATTTCAATAAACATTTTCAGTATTATCAGTTTGAATCTAGAAATGTTGTTCCTCAGGATTTATATTTTGCTGGATTGAAATATTAGTGTGCCAATCGGAGAACTGTCCACTCCTGCCCCGAAACCGCCCCATCTCTGCCCTATAATAACAAGGTACTCAAGAAAACCACTGATGGCAACCCGTTCTCGCATTGGTATCGAACTCAAAGACGGTTCTATTCTTTCTGCTTATCACCACTATGATGGTTATCCTCAGTGGTTGGGTCGTATTCTCACCACACACTACAACACTAAGGATAAAGTATCCGAACTGATTGATGGTGGTGATATGAGTTCTTGCTGGTCTAATCGCACTTGGGAGGGTAAACTTCCTGAGGGTCAATATGCTCCTGAGTATTATTCTCAACGGGCATCAGATACTCCTCCACGCCTTGATGCTAACCTTGCAGAGTATTTGCTGCCCGATAAAAGCGAAGAGTTTGCATATGTCTTCCGCAATGGTGAATGGGTATGTTATGATATGCACCAGTTTGATGATAGAAAACCGCTGCCTGAGGTTGTTGAGATTCCCAGCGGCGCACTTGCTGTCTGATTAAAGTTCGGTTTATTGCAACTCCCAATTTATCACTTAACAATGAAAAGACAAGACCCCCGCACACTTTTTGCTGATGATGAGTTCACTTTCTTTCGACTCAATCTTCTCAAAGAAGTTGACCGTTTGAGTGTGTATCATTCTGACAGGTATCAGAAAGAAAAGGAACTTAAGAAAGCGGATGATTGTCTAACTTACCTTATGAACCATCGTTCTCATCAACCCGAGTGGTGAGAATGTAGTGTGACAGTTGAATAACCTACACAACCCCCTTGACTTTCGCGGTCAGGGGGGTTATTATGTATGTATTGAAATTGATTCGTTGATGACCCTGACCCTTCGCCCCCACCAGCAACGCGGTGTTGATGCAATGGTTGCCCATATGAAGGGGCAGTTGATTATGCCTACTGGTGCAGGCAAGACTCTCACCATGATTACTGATGCTAAGGCACAGATTGACAACATTGGTGCCACCACCATTGTTGTTGTTTGCCCTCGTATTTTGCTTGCAGAGCAACTCTGTAGCGAATTTCTTGAGGTTATCGACACCAAGAATGTGCACGTAATGCACGCTCACAGTGGTGAAACTTCTCACTTCAGCAGCACCAACCCCAAGCAAATTCATATGTTTGCTAACGTTGCTCGCACTGCTGGCGATGCTTGCATTATCTTCACCACCTACAATTCTCTTGATCGTTTGCGTCAAGCAGACATCGAAGTGAACACCATTTACTTTGATGAAGCACACAATTCTGTAAAACGTAACTTCTTTGCTCCTACAGAGTTCTTCTCTGGCGATGCAGAACGTTGCTACTTCTTTACTGCAACCCGCAAGACTTCTGTCACTATCAACAAACCTGGTATGAACGATGTTGAGGTTTATGGTGACATTATTTGCCGTGTTTCTGCTCCTGAACTGGTAGAGGGTGGTTACATCATTCCTCCTAAGATTCAGGCAAAGAAGTTTGATATGCATAAGGCAAAGCAGATCAATCCTAACATTGATTGTGCTAACGTGCTGGAAACCATTGATGACACTCAGACCAAGAAGATTCTTGTTTGTGTTAAGACAAGCAAGCAACTCATTAATCTGATGGGATTCACTGATTTTGCTTCTGAATTGCATCAACGTGGTTACTCTTACCTCTACATCACCAGCAAAACTGGTGCTGTGATTGATGGCAAGAAAGTGAACCGTGAAGAGTTCTTCAACACTCTCAACGCTTGGGGTAAGGATCCCAACAAACACTTTGTTGTTCTTCACCGTTCTATTCTCTCTGAGGGTATCAACGTGAGTGAACTGGAGACTGTTGTTTTCCTTCGCAATATGGATGTGATTGAGATGACTCAGACGATCGGACGTGTGCTGCGTTTGGGTAGCGATACCAAGAAGTTTGGTCTCTGTGTTGTTCCTGTTTACTCTCAGGTTGGTGTCTCTACCGAGCGAGCATTGCAGAACGTTGTTGACGCTGTGTTTGAACGCGGTGAGATGCTGGATTCTGTGGTGCGCCGCTGATCCGCTTCGGGCAGGACCCCTCAAGGGTCTTGCCTGAGTCCCACTGAGAACCCAGGCCACCACTAGAGCAAAAACCCAAAAAACTTGAAATTTCGCCTGAAACGCCCTATGGCACCTGCACCGCAATAAAAAGAAGGATTTTTATCAAAGTATAATTTATGAGATCAATGTTAGCGCAGTGGGATGGCGTGACAACTCTTCCAAATTCTTGGTATCTTTGCCAAACAGAACAGTGGGCACAATTTAGGTATTGGTATTGGAATGAAATCATTGCTCCTGCAGTTTGCTGTGATGGTTATGTCGTAAAATGTTCTTACTGCGGTTGGAAAGGTCCAAGAACAAAGGAAACTCACTTTTGTCTGGATCACATTATTCCATACGTTGAAGCACCTCACCTTGCATTTGACGTTGAAAACATCGCTATTGCATGTAACCACTGCAACAGGAAAAAGGGTAATAGTATTCTGAAGAACTGACCCATCTCTTCGGTGTCTTGCCTGAGTCCCACTGAGAACCCAGTCCACCACTAGAGCAAAAACCCAAAAAACTTGTAATTTCACCTGAAACGCCCTATGGCACCTGGACCGCAATAAAAAGGAGGATTTTATGGAAAAAGGATTTATCGTTGGCAAATGGGAGGATCCGAATGTCTATGCTGCTGTACCCTTTGGTGTAGACAGCACCCAACTTATGATTATACATAAGGGGCAGCAAATTAAACTCTGCCGCAATGAAAAATCTGCAAGGAACTTTATTGAAAAGCATCGTAAGGGAAAGAGTGTAGCAAAGTTGCCAATCGACTAACTGGCACACAACATCCCACAATTCACTCAAAATCACCTAAACTTACAGGAGATTCAAAACTGGTATGACTGCAACCAAAAAGAAGTTTATTAACGTAACTCCGAAGAGTTCAAAGGCAAAGAATCGTTTTTGTAACATTATGGATAGTTTCCATTCTTGCCAAATTGAACAGGAAACTGCTGATAAGTTCTTTCTAGTTTCTTTGAATCGGCAATACTGTTTCTGGGTTCAGAAAAAAGGTAATGAGCATTGGACACTTCAAAAATAAATATCAATTGAAGTTGGAGGATTATTGACTATGTTTAGCATTCTCTTGGCATCAGCAACGTCTTTTACTCTTTCTTGCAAAGATGTAAATCAAATAGTAAACAACATCAAAAATATCGAAGATTTTTCTTCCCAAATGAAAGAAGAACTTATTGTTGAGGTTGTGAAAATTAAACCCAAAAATTGTGTAATAAGATGAAAAAATATGATTTAGAAACTCAATTCACAATCCTTCATCATTCTGCAAGGTACAAAGAAACTACGAAGCAAACTTCTAACTGGACCTTCATTGATTACAATCTTGTTTTTACTGCCCAAAATAGCACATTTAAGAAGATGTGTCATGAATTATGTTCAGAGTGGGTAGAGAAGATCTACGTTCAAGATAAGAATGTTGCAGAAAAGTATTTTGATGGATTAGAAACTCGGAGGGATGAAGATACTGGAGAATGGGTATCTTACAACGAAGAAGGTCTAAAAAGAGATGATATATTCTTTAGGGGATGGGAGCACCAATTTCCCCATTTTGTTTACAATGAAAAGTTTGATACATTTCAATTTAGAGACTATCTTCAGGACAACCCTGTAACTAGAGGTATCATAACTTATATTGATAATCTTAAGGATAGAATTGTTTATGGGCATTGTGAACCATTTTCGGCATTTTATTCTTGCTTAAATAACTTACAGTATTGGTGGGATTAACCAATGAAAGACCAGAACAGCATTCCTGACGGTGAATCTAAAGAAGATAAGATGTTGAGGGGACTTGACATCTTTATTGAATCTGTTCACAAACCAGATTCAACACTTCGCCAATGTGCACACAATCAAAAGTGCTACAATGAACTGATGGAGATTAGGGAAGAAGTTCTTAATTATCTTCACACAATGAGGTGTAGATATGGCGGACACTGACCCTACAGCACCTTGGTATGAATTCATCTCTTATTTGAGATGTTGTGAGAGTCTAGGTATTAGACCATCAATGCAAAGATTTCTATATTATCAACAAAACTACGGACACTTGTGATGACTGAAAGAACACATAAATGGAGAGAAATCTTCAGTGAAATTACAGCAGACAATGGATACTATGAGTTTGGTAAAGTAAACTTCTATAAGTTGACTTCACTAATTGAAGACCTTTATGTTAGAATTGAAGAACTGGAGGATAAACTTAATGACAAAGGAAATTAGTAGTGGTGATGTCGATCTTCATCGTATTCGAATGAAAGACAACATAGGTGACACAATCGCAGAATATCTTGATGATGATAACTATTCCCCTTTAACATTTTATAATGATTTGATTGATGAACTTAAGACTTGGCAAGACTATCATAAAAAGAAACTGGAAAAAGTATCAGCAATGATGCAACTGTTTACTGGTCATTCTCAGCATATAACAGGAAATTTTAGTTATCCTGATAGGAGTATCATTCAGTTCAATACTAATACAAACTACACTGAAGAAGAACTGAACTCAATGTGCAACAAAGCAGCATCAGATCAGGAGAAGCAACAATGTCGTGAGTATAACCTGCGTGAAGCAGAATACTATAATAAACGTGCTAAACTGGATATGGCACCAAAGTCTATACTTTCCGAAAATGTAGATCAAAAAGATTGGGATGATTTTTGGGAAAACAAGCACCTTTAATTTTAATTAGGAGAAAGATATGGCACTGGCAAAACAAGTAGAAGAATCACTTAAAGATGCAGAATCTAATCTAAGAAATGCTCTGGCATTTGCTGCTAGAGGTGAGCGTCCAATGGTAACAAGTGTGATTGCGGAAATGATTCATAAAATTGATTCTTTAATTTCAACGGACTCTCTTTTGGATAAGTTGGAATCAAGAAAGCCTGGTAGTAAAGGTATCTGGGGAGATTTCTTTACTGATTCTGAGTAATTGTAAAGAATATTTTCCCAAACTTAAAGACAATATTAAAAAAATGAGACCATTCTTCTACATATGTTAGAATATGCTCATAATTGCAGTTGGATTATGACTAAAGAGGAATGGCAGGAACTTAAGGATCTCAAAGTAGCAATTACACTTAGACCCGCATCAGTAGTTCCAGAAAAACAGGAACGATTTACAGAACTTCTAGTAAAGAGTTGGAGTTACATTGAAACTCCTTACAGTGGTCCACAAAATAAACTGTCACACCCACTTGATCAAATCGACAGACCTGCTGTATAATAAAAACAATTCAAATTTAGATCAATGGCTCAGTATTCTGGTGATGTTTGGATGGGTTCCGATGTTGGTCGTCAGACAGTTACTGTTAGTTCTAACACCGCTTATGGTGCAAAAAGAATGATGGCAGAAATTTACAATGCTGATGAAAATGACATCTACAATGTGAGGCAAGTAAGCAACTCTTCAGATTCTTCTGGTGGAGGGTCAATGGAGGGAAGCGGTATATTGCTAGGAGGGGCAGCAATTCTATTTCTTGTTGTATTTCTTGCTCCTTGGGTTTTTATGGCAGCAGGTGGAGCACTTGGATATTGGGTCTCTAAGAAACTATGTGGTACTGGATTATCTGATGCAGTAGAAGATGAGAATGGTAAAGCAATTGCAATTATTCTTGCATCGACTCTTGCTCTTGGTGGATTTGGTTTTGTTCAAGGTAACAACTTTAAGGAAAGCATCAACACTGAAACAACTCAAACCCAACAACTTCAGCAGCAATGAACCATCTCAAGATACAACCATATAAGACGATATTAGTCTTAAGTTCTGGTTATATGCCAATCAACTTTACATCTTGGAAGAGAGCAGTTGTTCTCATACTGAAGGAAAAGGCACAGGTTCTTTCTTCCAAGGTAATTCGATTGGTTGAGAACATTAAGATACCATATAATTCTTTTAGTATTACAAAACCATCCCGCAGTATGATATACAAACGGGATAGAAATAAGTGTCAATATTGTGGAGCAACAAAGAAACTAACTATAGATCATGTTGTTCCACGTTCTAAAGGTGGTGGAGATACTTGGGAGAATATGGTAGTTGCTTGCTCATCCTGTAATGTCAAGAAAGGAAACAAACTTCTTGAGCAAACTGGTATGAAACTGATGAAAGAACCAAAATCTCATTATAATGGTGTGATGCTTTCTATTCTTGACACAAATGATCCAGAATGGATTAATTATGCTTTCTAGTGGGACGATTTGGAAACTGGACTAGAGTGCCCTTGTAGGGGCACAGAGTGCCCTATAATAAGTGGATACGCAAGGCACTGATGACTCCTGAAGAACGCTACCAAGCACTCTATGAAGAGATGTATAAACTTTGTGAAGAACAAGGTTGGGGTGATCCTTTCAGTTATGCTCGCTCTCGTGAAATACATATGGCGGGAGTGTTAGGTCATTCTATCGCTGAAGATTATAGTGGTGCTGATGCTTTTGATGAAGATGGTGGTGCAGAGTATAAGTCCACTATTGCAAATTCTATCAATGCAACGTATAATGGCATTAGCGTTCAAGACACTTGGGAAGAACAAGAACGGTATCTGATTGAGGATAAGATTGGTAAGTATAAGAATCACTATTATGCTCGTTATGATGGTGGTAAAATTGCGGAAGTGTGGAAGTTAGATTGTAACGACGTTCTTGCCATTCTCCTTCCCAAGGCTAAGAAACAGTATCCGAAGAAAAAGAACGGTAATGCTAAAGATCCCCGTATCGGTATCACTATTTCTAAGAAAGAGATCTATGCAGTTGGTAAATGTATTCTGGGTTGAATATGGATTCTAAAGAACTGATGTACTCTGAGGGTAACAACGATGAGTGTTACACTCCAAATTATGGTGTAACTCCTATCCTCAAATATATTCCTAAAGATGCAGTTGTCTGGTGTCCATTTGACACGATTGATAGTGAGTTTGTAAAGCAGATTAAGGAACAGAATGAGGTAGTTTTTACTCACATTAAGTATAATCAAGACTTCCTCACTTATGAACCAGAGGGTCACTGGGATGTGATTGTATCCAATCCACCATTCACAAACAAACGTAAGTTCTTTGAGAGAGCATTATCATTTAACAAACCATTTGCATTGATTATGACTAACACTTGGTTGAATGATAGTGCTCCAAAGCAATTGTTTAAGGATAAGGATTTACAACTGTTGATGTTTGACAAGCGGATGAAGTTTCATAGTCCTGATGGTCGTCCAAATGATAAGATTACCTTCAGTAGTAGTTACTATTGCTGGAACTTTCTACCAAAACAAATTATTATGGAGGAGTTGAGTGTACCACCTTCCAAACTGGCACAGAGATCCCCCAGTGAAGCACGGTTGCCTGTATGATTACAAGGTAATCAAGAGAAGCACGCTTTGAAGGACATCCGAATTCAAGTTTCCACTAATGATGGATGCACGACTATTTGGTATGAGCGTGTCAAACTCAACGCAAAGGGTAATACTTGTGCCAAGATTCAAGAGCGAGTCTACAATCAGTTGTGTGGATTGAACATCAAAGAGGTCGACGTTTCTGTTATTGGTGCCTGATGATGGACAGTTGAGGAAGTGGCACACTGCTGCTTCCACGGCACCCATTTCACCCTATAATAACAAGGTAATCAAGAGAACACCCGATGCAACTCCAAACCTTTGCCAATCAAATCGACTTCTACCCTTGCACTCCTGCTGCAAAGCGGTTTGTGAAGCGTGTGATCTGGCATCCTGGTGCTGAGAGTGAGATGATCTCTTTCTCTACCGTTGTCAAGAGCGATGCTCTGTATTCCATCAGCAATCTGATTGCTAATGGTGCTACGGTGACTGACTTCAATCTCCATTCTTACACTGGTGATGATTATTCTCCTGTGATGTGCTGATATGATATAAAAGTGGGAGGTATTGATTTCCTCTCACTTTATGGTATAATTGTAATGTAAATCACCAAAACAATCAATGCTGATGCAACAACAATTGATTATCGACAACCTTGCATATGAGGAACTTGTACTTCTTCAACAAATTATGATTGATCTACGGGACAGTGGTATGTACGCAAGGTATGATCAAGATGTATTTGATGAACTCTTTGAAAAAATTATGGTTTCTTGATCAATGAAGTATTTGTATCTTGTTAATTACTGGGTTCCTTTTCCAAGTTCTGAGTATGGAGGATTGATTGCAGTTGTTGCTGAGAATGACAATCAGTGCCATGATGTTTTGATTGATTGGCGTGATGAATGTGAGAGTTCTTATGATGATCGGATTCAGGAAAATGTTTACAAAGCAACTCGTTTAATGTTAAGTAATGAAGAAGACGAAGAAATCGGAATCGTTGATTCTTTCCTTACCTGAATCATTTCAACACACAGCACCAGAGGGTTACAGTTATGAAGTTGAAGAATTTAAACGCAACATCATTGCTATTTGGATTCGCAATCATTATAAATTTGTTTACAACGATGGTGCTAGTGCGCGAAGTATTTGGGGATTCTTCAACACCAAAACCGAATCCTATCACGCCCCTATTAACTCCTCCAAGTGCGGAGATTCGGTAGAGTTTGGGGATACAACTCCATACTCTGCAATGCAACTCAAACTATCAATTTTAGAACAATGTTTTCACTGAGCAACGATCGAATGAAAGAAAAGCAAATTATCAATCTGGAGGCATATTGGAGTGAGCGAATGTGTGAACTTGTCACTGCCGATCGAATTGATGATTCTGATGCATTGTATCAGGAGTTTGTAGTTGATGGTGAGGAACCAAGTGAGTGGGTATTTCTGGAGGATATGAGTGATATTTGAACAGGGAATGATGGTTCTCTATGAGAATCAGGTTGGATTCATTAATTTTGTTTCAGAGTATTATTGCACTGTGACAGTTTATTATGGAGAGCATCGTTCTCAGGATGTAAATATTGTAGTTGTTCCTGATAAGTATGAAAAAATCAAAATCTTTAAAGAAGGATGATTTAATTGTTGTTAAACCATTTCACAAAACATTTCCTTATGGATTAAGTTGGACAACACAATTCGGAAAGAAAACTTTAGAACACTTTGCTTACTTCCCTTATGACGACTACCGAACCAAATACATCCAACAATACAAAAGAGATGGCGGAAAACGATTCAAAAAGTTCAAAACAAAACCAAGAGATACAGTGGATTGATGATGCCTTTCAGGTGTATAAGACACGATTTGGTTTATGGCATAGTGAAGCAAAGAATGGTGAGAAATTGATTAGTTCCTTAAGTGAGGAGCAATGTGTAAAAGCAACGCGCTTTTATCTTAAAGGAAGGCAAGAAGGATGGGATGGAAGTAATAGCAATGTGATGAATGATGGCATTGTTGGTGGTAAACTGTAATTAAAAAAAGGAGAACAAAATTATGGCAATTCGAACTTATGAAAGCACCAAAGGTGAGATTTGGGAATGGGAAGAGACACCAGAAAGTGTCAAAGCACTTGAGATCTATTGGCACAATGTAGAGTTAAATCGAAAACAAAATGAAGAGGTATAGAGTTGGATTTCGATGGGTAGATGGTAGAGAAGAATATATAGAGTTTGAAAGTTCTCTTTCTTCGACTGAACTTGCAGAAGAACTGAAGAGATCTGATCACACTGGTCAATTAGAAACTGTTTACGTTAAATCACTGTCATGAAATTTCTAGCACTTGCATTTGCTGCTGCCACTCTTATGCCTACTGCTGCACTTGCCGAACACCGCCGCTCTGCATATACTCATCGAACTGAATACTGTCAAAGGTTTCAGGTGAGAGAGGAGTATATTCCTGGAAGGTATGATGCTCACGGTAGGTATCAAAAAGGGTATGTACAAATCTTCCGCGACGAAGCACCTTGTTGGAAGAATCGCTATACTGATGAAAGAAGGAATGAACATCGTCAAGAAAGGTATGAACATTCTTCCTGTCGCACAACTCCTACAGTTCTAGGTGGATTGTTAGGTGGTGGTATTGCTGCTGGAGTCTCAAAACCAGATGCTTATGTATGGTCAGTTCCCGTAGGTGCTGCTGTTGGTGGTGCACTGATTGGATGCACATAAAACCAATAACACCCACACCAACTGTACTTATGTGGATGCTTCAATGATTTGTGACATCCACTCTGACAACCTTCTAATGTTTCACAAGCTTCCCTGATACTGTTAAATGTAAATCGTATCCTATTGGTGCGCTTATCTAATCCATATATTTGTTTTGATATAGGACGATCATCTAATTTAATGATACGGTGACCTTTAACTTTCCATCCATTATTCATTGAACGTGAAAGGTTAGAAGGAATCACACCTAATGCTTCTGCACATTCAACTAAACTCTCATACACATTCTCTTCAAGTGTATCGACGTTTATTGTCTTAATTGCTCTTTTATGATGTATTCCACAATGCTTATATGTTCTATTACCAAAAGGTGATTTCTTTTTCTTAGGTTTGACTTCAACTATAGGTTCTGATATAATAGGAGAAGGATCAATGATAGGAGAAGGTATATCCTTAGGTTTAATGTTATATCCTTTATTGTAAGCATCATACTGTTCTATCCAATAAGATAGTTTCTCATTCAATAAGGATTCATGACATTCTTCTAAGACCTTTAAAGTAAAACTACCAGCACCATATTTCCTTATTGCTTTATATAAGTGTTTAGAAGACATTCTGTTTGCTTTATCTAAATGTTCCTTCCATTCCTTATTCAATGGTTTGGTAGTTGATCCAATGTAGTGCTTATCTGTGTCTCTAGAGTAGATAGAGTATATTAATCCTTGCATAGACTGATAGGGTAATTCTACTATACTGATACTCTATTTAATATACTGATAGGATACTAATACTTGGGTGTATTCTGGTATACTTATTCTCCGGATCGTATAAATAACTTCTTGTCTTTTATATGGTTCTTAATATCTTTTTAATACCTTATTAATCCTTCTTAATCCCTTCTAATACCCTTAGGAAACCTTCAGATAATCCCTTCTAATACCCTTAGAAATCCTTCAGAAACCTTCAGATAATCCCTTTAGAAACCTTCAGATAATCCCTTTAGAAACCTTCAGAAACCTTCAGATAATCCCTTTAGAAACCTTCAGATAATCCCTTCTAATACCCTTAGAAATCCTTCAGAAACCTTCAGATAATCCCTTCTAATACCCTTAGAAATCCTTCAGAAACCTTCAGATTCTTGTGATTTTAGACCGCATTCTAACACGAGGGCACGAAAAAGTCAAGGGGGCGCGAAATAAAAATTCACAGGGGGACTTCGTTATACTCTAAGGCACTACGAGATCATGTACGAGATGTGCACTACGAGATTGTGTGCGAGATATACACATAATAACAATATACAATATACACATATAAGAGCACATACGAGATATAACATGCTACGAGATCCTGTGTGCCTTATACAATAACACATATACAATATAAGCACCTTATGTAATGCTTACGAGATTGTGTGTGTGCTTGTGCGAGATATGTGCATATGAACACGAGATATGCACACAATTACACATAACATAATATATACAAATAAGAGACCCACACAGATATGTGCCAGTTCTAGAAGTGGTTTCTAGACATTGACTTCCTGATGCCCATCCAGTATACTTAACAAAGTTAAGGAGCACTAGACCCAATGCCCAGCATCCACTCAACAAGTTCTAAGGTAAAGTATCGCATTACTCTAGAACTTGATGTTTTCCAAGATATGAACCCACATCAGATTCAATGGGGAAAGGTTCTAGATCTTGAACCTGCTGAAAAGGTTAAGGCATATGTGGAGGATTTGTCAACCCCTGATAGATGGTAAGTTTCATTAAGTGACTTGCAAAATGGATCAAAATCCATTATAATTTCATTATTCCTTAAGATTTGAGGAGATTTCTAAAATGAATCAAGAACGCCATTATCACACAGAATCTGAGCGTAGGCAACTCGATGGTGTGATTGTAGATAGTGACCTTAATGGTTGGAGGATTTCTAAACGAAACCGTATCACCTCTCGAACTAATAATCTTCCTGATAATTCTCTGGTAGATACACACGATTACCCAGATGTTGCCTGAATTCGTGACACCTTGTGCCAATATCTAAAGTGCACACTATAATCCCCAAAGATGCCTTCGGCGTGGTAGTGTATACACATCCTCGAAAAAGGCATCTTTTTTGTTCTATTCTGCTCTGAAATCTTTGCCCCAGTTCGTTATACAAACTCAGGCAGATTGGTGTATGGTTTATGACTTTATGGAATCTCAATGTGGCGAACTTCGTGATGAGCATTGGGAGGAAGTTGCCCGAGTGTATAGAGAACTCTCTCGGGACTAAATTATACCTTGTGCCAAAAGTATTAGTGGCACAATAAAAGAGCACAGCGCCCAAAATCGTGTATTGTAGTTAAATGTTCAGGAATTCACCAATGCCTACTGCCTCCGAAGTTCATCAGTTCGATCTTGAAATTGCACCTGCACTTCGTGAATTTATGTGCAACTATCACACCGATCTGAATGATTGCGTCGATTGGGTTTGTGACGTGTTTAACATTGATGCCACCGATTTTATCATCGATCGTGTTGCTGATGAGTTTGAAGAATTCTTCGGTTCGTGACACCTAAGGGGGATTAATCCTTCCCCCTTTTTTTGTACCTTTCGTTTAAAACCAATGGGTAAATTTCTTTTCGGAATCGTAACTGGAATTGTGATTGCAACCGTTGGGTTCAATGGTATTGCAGCAATTGGCAATCGTGCCGTGCAAGGTATACAGGACTTTGCAGAAAACGCATCTAATTAATATTTTTCTTGTGCCAGTCCACAAGGTGGCACAAACCCCCCTTGTGGATCCCCCCAAAATGTTCTAGGTTGGATTCGTGGTTGAGAAACGCATTCTCCCACAATCAAATTCGTTCCTTTCTCTACACTCGAACAATGAACATTTCTTCTATCGCTCCTGCCATTGAGGCAATCGAAACTGTTGCTACTTACGGAACCAAAGTTTACATGTTTGCATCTGAAATCTTCACCATTTCTGCACTCCTGTGGTGCCTGAATGCCCTTGCTACGGGTATTGAAAAGGTATACAATGCTGGTTACATTGTGGGCACATTCTACCGCCACCATCTACATGCTACGGTGAAAGAATGGACCATTAAGTTCATTGCTGCCGTGATCTTCGTGAGCATTCTGTTCTGGGAAGGTTGCGTGGTTCTTTATACCCGCCGCAATCAAATCCTGGCAACTCTGAATGATTATCGTAACAAGATTGGTGGTGCATTTGTGTATGCCTATGCGTGAGTTCTAGACAACAACGGGAGGTGAAATATCCTCCCATTCTTTATACCCAGGTCGGCTGCCCGTGTGCCAGTTGGCAGACTGTCCACTCCTGCCCCGAAACCGCCCTACCCCGTGCCTATAATGACTGAAGTTCAAACGAAACCAATGACCGAATGGTTCAGTGATGCCTACTGGCACTGGCGTAATGTATTTTACTTCAGGTTCAGTGAATACAATGACAACATTGATCGTTGTGCATTCTTTGAAGAATTGAACTATGGTTGGCATCAAATGTATGCTGATGATGAATTTTGGGGACGCCAATGACTGACCTTAGTGCCAATCGGGGGAGTGCCCACCATTCCCCCCAAAGGGCACCTCGACCGACTATTGTTACAAAGTAACGGACAAACGGAACCGATGACTGCAACTTCCACTAGATTTAATGGTTGGGCAAACTACGAAACATGGAATGTTTCATTATGGATCCAGAACGATTATGAAACCTATCGTAAGTGTCTGGGTGAAACTTCCTATGATTCGTGCATTCCCCGCCTTGAACTTTTGTGGGGTCAGATGACTCCTGATGGTGTACGTTGGATGGATGGACTCATCAATACTCAAGAACTTGATGAGATGCTGACTGAAATGAAGGGGTAAATCCCCTTCGTTAATTAACTCAAACCCCTTTTCCTATTCTACAATGTTTGATGAACTTTGGCAAGAGATTCAAGACATGCCTGGTGAAATCTTTGACATTCCCGAACGAAAATTGAGTATGCAATTTCAAATCACCAACATTGAGTTCGATTGTAGTCTTGATGAAGACATCTTTAATGAAGGTGCAAACCCTGAAGATTACTGGTCTGAGAGTGATAGAATCTGCACCGAAGAAAAACTTGCTCAAGAATACATTGGGCAAATCTTGGAGGTAGACAATGAAGAAGATTTAGTTGATGGGATTAGTGATGCTACAGGTTGGTGCATCAAATCTATTGACTACCGTACCATTCTCAAATGACAATGAACCGCAAAGACCTCCAAGATCAAATGGTCCAGCAAATAATTGATGACATGGACCTTAAGACAATGACCTGCCTTTGTTATGACTACCTGATGGAAGGTTATGATAAGTATTCGGATGATGAATTGACTGAAGAAGTTAATGAATACTACCCACACATTTTGGAGGAAAGTAACACTAACTGAGTCGGATGCCCGAACAGTTGGCAAGGTGTCCACTATTTCAACACAGGGCACCTAAATCGTGTATTGTATAGAAGTTGAGAGGGGCACAGGACACCCGATCACCACTCCTAGTGAGTCAGTTGGCAACTCTACTGCTGGTGATAAACTCTCAACACTCTACATCAGGGGAGGATTAACTCCCCTTTCTTTATACTCAGGTCAGCCGCCGCAACCAGTTGGCAGAGTGGCACAAGAGCGGTTGAAATTGGCGGCGATCTGTGCAATTATAGGATCATGGAAAACAACGCAACTCAAATGTCACTTTTCTCCCAAGGTTGGAAGGCAGAGCAACACTTTGGCAGTGAGTTGACTGCTCATCACCTGAACACTCGTTCAGTGTATCGTTTCAAGGAGAATAGCGCCATTGCTATCACTCACTCTGCAAAGTACGTTGACAACGGAACTGTGGATGTGTTCGCAGTTTCTTATCGTAAAGAGGTGAATTCTCGCCACTCTGTTACTGAAACTGTTGAATTTTTCTCTAACTGGTTGGATGCATACTATTGCGGTGTTCAGTGTGTGAATAACCTGAACATGGAGTTGGTTTGCTGACACTAACCGTGCCCCTGAGTTCTTTATACTCAGGTCGGCCGACCCCCTGTGCCAATCGGGGGAGTGCCCACCATTCCCCCCAAAGGGCACCGTGATCGACTATTGTTACGAAGTAACGAACAAAGGGAACCTCACTGACACTCAAATGCAAAATCTCCACCTCGAACACCCTGAAGATACGGTTCTCTCGGGTGACCTTAAAGCACTTGATTGTCTGCTCCATGAGGGTCACCTCTCCGTCAAACTTGACGGAGCACCTGCAATCGTTTGGGGGATTAACCCCGCCAATGGTCTTCGTTTCGTAGGAACTAAGGCAGTTTTTAACAAGGTTAAAATCCGAATTGCACACTCTCATGAAGAAATTGACCAGTTCTATTCGGGTGAGGTTGCGGTTATTCTGCATTGCTGCTTTGATTGTCTTCCTCACACCGATTCTATCATCCAAGGTGATTTTATTGGGTTTGGCGATAGCGATGAGTTTACTCCCAACACGATCACTTACAAGTTTGGTGAGGTAATCGATCAGCAAATCATTATTGCTCCCCATACCGAATACTTCGCAGAAAATGACCTTCGTGACGCTGTATGTTACCCTTTGGTTGATAACCTTTCTTCCACTGAAACGTGTTACTTTCTGAAACCAGAGTGCTACGTTCAGCACAGTGATTCCAACCAGTTTCATGACCTTAAGGAAGTTATTGGTTTCGCTAAGCAAATGGCACAACTTGTGAATTTTGCAACTCCTAAGGAAGCAATCAAGATCACAAGGCAACTCAACAAGTGCATTCGTGAGGGTCAGGAAATCGATGCAAAAGACTTCGATTGTGATCACCTTCTGATTGAATTCTGGAAACTCGTTAAGTCCATCAAAGAAGATGCTCTATTCCTCTGCCGTAACTTGGGTCCTGCTGCTTACATTGGTTATGATCGAATTGATGCCGAAGGTTACGTCTTTTCTAATGCCTTGGGGTCAATTAAGTTGGTAAATCGTGAAGTGTTCAGTATGGCAAACTTCAACAACTCTAAGTTCTCTGTTTCTAGTTAACTTAGAGTCTTGATTGTCATCATTGGTGACAAGGCACATTATACATCAAAAGGAGACCCTATGTCAAGTCTGAATCAGAAATCTTGGATGAGTGACTCTACTCTAGACCTGTTCATTAAGCATCATGAAGAGTCCGAAGAATTCTGGACTCAAGTTAACAAGATGGCAGAAGAGTATGAGTTGCCGACAGACTACATTCTGATGGAATTCGTGTGAAGACACCCTGAGAATGTTTCAGGGGCATTGTAGCGCCTTCTAGAGGCATCTCTGGGCGTTTCTTTATACTTAAGTCAGCCGCCCGTGTGCCAATTCCCGAACTGGACCCAAATGCCCTGAAACCCCTTGACCTGCCCCCCCAAAAATCCTATATTGGTTTCAACGGGGGGAGGGAAACGAACCCCGCCTCACTGCTCACCTCTTAACTAACTCAAATGACCGTGACTCTGACTGCAAACTATCGTGAAATGCTTGCCGCTAACACTGTGAGCAAGATCGACGAATTGCTGGATGAGAACTATGAACTGGCAGCAATGCTAGAGTTCATTGATGAGCAAAATGAGTCCGATTTCGTGACTTATTATGAAGAATATGTGCGCTGTGGTGAAGCAATCGGTTATGAAGCGGTTGACGCTTTGATCGAAGAAATGGGGTGCATCTCCTACATTCAGGACTGCGACGATCGCTACCGTGGACATTATCAATCTGAGGCAGATTTTGCCGAAGAATATACCGTTGAAGTTTACGGTGACGTTCCTTCCTATGTTGTTGTCGATTGGCAAGCAACTTGGGACACCAATCTTCGCTATGATTTCACTGCCTGCAATGACGGTGATACCTATTGCCCCATCCACATTTTCTCCGATAACTGATCACTAAGGGTTGCAGAGTTCCCTACATCAACTCTGCCTTTCTTCTCTGCTCTGGTGACACTTAACGGTGTGAGAGTTCGATTCTCTCAGCAGGGCAAATCCCCAAAACGTTGTTTCTTTCTTTCTCAAATGTTCGATCGTTCGACCTCTATCGGTATGCTTCGCCAAGGTGCTAACGGAACTCAAATCCTTGAAATCCTTGACACTTTGGTTGATGCAATCGTAGAAGAGAACATTAACGATTGCGCTGCACATTATGCGGCAATTTCGTCTCCTACTCTTGAGCAGATTGCATTCTGATTTCTCTGTAACTTTTACCTGAATTCCTATGGCACTCTGGTCGCAAGCAACTGACATCAAAACCCGCCAAACTATCTGGGTGGGGACTAATGTTTCAAAGGGCAAATCTCAAGCGAATTCCCATACCCGTGGTTGGAAAATCGATGGTTACCCTACTGCTGAACTTGCAGGGTTGCATACAGACTACGTTGGGAAGCAAGGTTAACTCTTTCCCATACATCTCCCATTCGTTGACACTTAAGATGATTTCAACTCCTATCTCTCTCAGCAACATTTTCTACGTTGCGCTAGATCGCACCGCACGCACAGGTGACGAATTCTTCGCCATTTCTGTGGGGCGCTGTTACTTTGGAATCTATCCTGCTGTCAACGGAGTGGACATTTGTTGGGGCATTCTAGACGATAAGGGATGCCTAGATTGATCGGGTTCCTTTATACTCTCATTCATTCCTAAACGACACTCACTGATGACCGACATTTCGACACTTGCTGCTGCATCCTCCACTGACCTTCTCATCGCTGAGATTCAAGGGAAGGTGAAGGTTACTCGTTTGCCGCAACGTAAACCCCGCCGCAGTGAATTGGTGATGAGTCGTGTAGGCGGTGCTGGCACCCGTTGGAATAACTCTACGGGTGGCAATGGTAGACTCAAAGCAGGGCAACTCCGCCCTGAAGAGATTGCACTTAAGTCTGCCCTTCGTTGACACTTAGCGATGCACGAACGAATGGGGATATTCCTTATTCGTTCGGAGCATTCGTGATAGGCAGTTAGAAAAAAGTTTGCCCCTTAAGTATAAGGCGGCCCTCGTATATTATTTTCTTAAGGTACCCCTAAGCTATAAAAGTATGCCCCTAAGAGATCTATATCACTCTAAGACTTTTTTCAAAAGACCTCGAAGGGTATCAAATAAAATAAAAAAAATCCCGGAAAAATTTTTTGGTATGTAGAGATGAGTAAACGTAAACCGTATTGGAGTTTTTGGAAAGTTATTTTTGCGGGGTGGATCATAAGATATCCTGAAAGATTTTTTGATGTATTCCGATTTCCGCTGATGGTCTTATTTGGGGCAGTTGTAGTGATGATATATAATGCATTGAAACAATAAGAATTCAATATGTTAGAAAAGGTATATCACATATACGCAAAGGAGAAATGTTTGTATCACTCACTCAAGGAAGAGGAGTTTTACAAGACTTGGAACACTCTACTTACACTTGTAGATTTGACTTCAAGCGAGTATCAGAAAGAGGATTTAAATTACGAAGAATTAATCGTAAATAAAAAATCAGTATCTGAGTCTTCGTTTTGAAGGGGTTTACAAAAGATAAATAACACGATAAAATTGATCTGAAGGATTTTATTACTCATGGCAAAAGGATTTACAGTTAAAGCAAAACCTCCCACAGCACAGGAATCTGGGGATTGGGATATTGATGCAATCAAGGCAAGAATGCGAGGTAAGAGCATTGTGTTCTGTCTACCAGGACGTGGATGTTCTTTTACATTCTTGAAGGCATTTGTTCAACTCTGTTTTGATCTTGTACAAAATGGATGTGGAATTCAAATTTCTCAAGATTATTCATCAATGGTAAACTTCGCACGTTGTAAGTGTCTTGGTGCAAATGTTCTGAGGGGTCCGAAACAGATTCCCTGGGATGGTAAGTTGCAATATGATTATCAACTATGGATTGATAGTGATATTGTTTTCAACACTGAGAAGTTTTGGCAACTTTGTGATTTGGCATTCCCTGCTGAAGCAATTGATGAAGAGGGAGTTGTTGATGAATCGAAGAAGCGTGGTATTGTTGCTGGATGGTATGCTACAGAGGATGGGCGCACGACTTCTGTTGCTCATTGGTTGGAGGAAGATGATTTCCGTAACAATGGTGGTGTGATGAATCATGAAACCGTTGATAGTATGGGTAAGCGTAAGAAACCATTTACTGTTGATTACACAGGATTTGGTTGGGTATTGATTCAGAAGGGAGTCTTTGAGAATCTTGAATATCCTTGGTTTGCTCCGAAGATGCAAGTTTTTGAATCTGGTGCAGTACAAGATATGTGTGGAGAGGATGTTTCCTTCTGTCTCGATGCAAAAGATCAGGGATATGAGATTTGGTGTGATCCTCGCATTCGCGTTGGGCACGAAAAGACTCGTGTTATCTGATAATGTTTAATATTCTCTACAAGGGAGAAATAATGTACACAGGGCTTTCGTATGAAGAATGTGCGGAAGTCCTTTCAGAACTCTCATATGAATTTTATGAGGGTAGTGAAATTGATCCGAATGAACTTAAATTGGAGGAAATTGTAAATGGCTAGGCGACCTTCTTTTAGCGGTGGAGATCTTATTGAATCAAAACCCAAGAAAACACGGCAGGGTTCTGGTAAACACACCAAGTATGCCGCAACGTCTCGTAATAAAGCACGTAAGCGTAGTAGAGGGCAAGGGCAGGGTTAATCCTTATATCCGGTCATCCAAAGTCTCTCATATGAGGCAAAAGTAGAAGGGAAAATCCAAAATGAAGGAAATTGAAGAACATATCCAGAATTGGATCCTCAAAATATCAAAATTAAGACCCGAATTGGGTAATTTTGCGATTTGCCCCTTCTCTTCAACTGCTTCTTATAAGATTGTACTATCAAATATTGACGATATTATGCCTTTAAAGGGGTATGATGTCGTCATTTTTGTTGTTGAGGACTATCTAGATGCCTCTGCAATCCAATTGTGGTGTGAAATCTACAATAACATCTACAAAGACTACATATTTTTAGAGGATTGTGGTCGTTATAAAACCTTTATACAAGGTATTCAAACAAATAATGGCAAATATAATTTAATTTTATGCCAATCTAGAGAAAAATTAGAAAAATCGAGAGAAAATCTATCAAAAACTGAATATTACGAACATTGGGACAAGGAAATGCTTGAGGAAATTTTGGGTAAGGACCATAAAATACCTCAAAAGGGATAGAAACCCCTTAAAAAGTTCTGTTTTACCCTCAAAAAAGGAACAAACAGATGGCAATTCAACCAAATCCAGATAGGGACGTAAATTATATGAAAGAAGTTTGGGGAACAACGAGTCTAATTACTGATTATTGGAGCAAAACTCCTGGAGACTCGAAAAAACAGATGCTCAGGGAGATTAATAACGATGATATTACTCCAAAAAAGCATGATTTTTCTCTTCAGAATGAAATTCATGAGAAAATTCGCAATGACAATGATTATGATGATTGGTCTTATGGAACTGAACCATTTTATGGTCAAAATCCTTAATAAATAACTTGAGACTATATCTTTTCATAAATGCCTGTAGAGAGAATTAGTAAATCATTTAAGGATATTAGTTTATCTCTTCAGGTCAATCCATTGACTTATGATATTTTAGCGATTAAAAATGAAACCGCGATTGCAAGATCGGTTCGTAATCTGGTTTTAACTTTGCCAGGTGAAAGGTTTTTTAATCCAGATGTTGGATCTGATATTGGTAGATCTTTATTTGAAAATATTGATTCAATTTCTGCAGATGGTATTAAATCCCAAATTGAAAATACAATTAGAAATTATGAACCAAGAGTTTCATTAATTGATGTTATTGTAAATCCAATTTATGATAATAATGAATTTAACGTTACTATAAAATATAATATTATAGGTATAGATGTTCCACCACAAAAGTTAGTTTTTGTATTACAGCCAACCCGATAAATGGCAATAGTAAATTTTACAGACTTAGATTTTGATCAATTAAGGCAATCTATTAAGGATTACCTAGGATCAAGCTCAGATTTCACGGATTATGATTTTGAAGGATCGAATTTGTCGGTCTTGATAGATATTCTTGCATATAATACGTATATTTCCTCGTATAACGCTAATATGATTAGCGGTGAGGTTTTTATTGATAGTGCAACACTAAGAGAAAATATTGTTTCCCTTGCAAGGAATATTGGATATGTTCCAAGATCAAGAACTGCAGCAAGAGCAAATATATCCTTTTTTGTTGATGTTTCAAATTACGCATCAATTCCAAGAGTTATAACCTTAAATAGGGGTATAGTTTGTACTACGGAATCTGAGTTTAGTGGAGAAAGTTATACATTTGTTACTACAGAAGATATTTCAGTTCCTGTGGTAAATGGAGTTGCATTTTTTGAAAATATTGAAGTTTATGAAGGAACTTTAGTAAGTTCAGAGTTTTTCGTAAATTCTCAGATACCAAACCCACCACAAAGATATATCATTGATAATGTAAATGTTGACATTAGCACTTTATCAGTTCGTGTATATACTAGTCCTTTATCCAGTCTTTCTACAAAATATTCTTTAGCACAGGATATTATTGATGTTGGATCGGATTCCAAGATTTTCTTTATTCAAGAAATACAAAATCAGTACTATGAAATAATCTTTGGTGATGGTATTTTTGGTGATAAATTACAAGAATCTAATTTGATTAATGCATCGTATGTGGTTTCGAATGGATCATTGGGAAATAATCTTTCACAATTTGCATTTGCTGGTAAGTTAGACTCTAATATTGGAATTATTACTCGCGGAATCTCAAATATTGTAACAAACACCAATTCATTTGGTGGATCTGAGATTGAATCTGTACAATCAATTAGAAATTACGCACCAAAATACTACTCTTCTCAAAATAGAGCAGTAACCGCGAATGATTTTAAGGCAATTATCCCAAGAATATATCCAGAACTGGAGTCTGTTAATGTTTTTGGTGGTGAAGACTTAAATCCACCAAGATATGGAAAGGTTTTTGTTGCAGTTAAACCACAGAGTGGTACTTTTATATCTTCAAGTGCTGCTCAAAATTTGAAAAATCTTCTAAGAAAATATACAGTTGCTGGTATTGTAGTTGAAGTTATTGATTTGAAAAACTTATTCATTGAACTGGATACTACAATTTATTATAATGAAAATTTAACTAATAATGATCAAGTACCAAAAAATAAAGTAATATCCAATTTAGAAAAGTACTCAAAATCTCTTGAATCTGATAGTAGTGATATTAGATTTAAGTATAGTAAAGTTTTAAATATTATTGACGAAAGCGATGCTTCTATTACTTCAAACATTACTAAAGTCTCTTTGAGAAGAGATTTTAGGGCATCTATTAATCAATTTGCAGAATATGAAATTTGCTTTGGTAACGAACTTTTTGTAAGAAATAGAGATGGGTTTAATATAAAAACATCTGGATTTAGTGTTGCTGGAATTAGTGGAACGGTTTACATTTCTGATAAACCAAATGCAAATTTAAAAACGGGAAGTTTATTCTTATTCAAAATATCAACAGAATCTGATGAACCTGTCCAGGTTAGACAATCTATTGGAACTGTAGATTATGTGAAAGGGGAAATTATATTGAATCCAATTAACATTGTTTCTACGATTATAGATAGTGGAGAATCTATTGTGGAAATTTCTGCCACACCAAAATCAAATGATGTTATTGGTTTACAGGATCTTTATTTACAGCTTGATACCAATAAAATAACCGTTACTGCAGTTCGTGACAATATTTCTTCTGGAAATGATATTTCTGGAAGTAATTATATTACAACCTCAAGTTATACGAATGGAAAATTAATTAGAGATTAATAGAAATGCAAAGCACAAGAGTTAAAATTAGTAATGTTGTAAAGAATCAACTCCCAAATTTTGTTAGGGAGACTTACCCTTTAGTTGAAAAACTATTCCAAGAATATTACGCTGGATTAGAATATCAGGGTGGTGTACTGGACATACTTCAAAATATTGATAAGTATGTAAAACTTGACAATATTGCATCTCTAATTGAATATACGGAATTAACTCAAGATATTTCTTTTGCTGATGATAGTATTCGCGTATCTAGTACTAGAGGATTTCCTGATAGTTATGGATTGATTCAAATCGATTCTGAGGTTATTTTATACAAGTCAAAAACATATAATACATTTAATGATTGTGTTAGAGGTTTTAGTGCGATTACCTCATATGAAGATGGTCTAGATTTTCAAAAAACTAATGCAAGCGATCATTTAAATTCTGCATCTGTCAAAAATTTAAATATTTTATTCTTAAATGAGTTCTTTAAGAAAATAAAAACTCAATTTGCACCAGGATTTGAGAATAGAAAGTTTTTTTCTAGCGATACTCTAAGCGTAAATAAAAATCTTTTGATCAAACAGTTAAAAGATTTTTATACTTCTAAAGGAACTGATGCTTCCTATAAAATTTTATTTAAAGCATTATTTGGGGATGATGTTAAAGTCATCAAACCAAGAGATTATTTGATTAGACCTTCAGATGCTCAATATAGAATTAATCAGGAATTAGTTATTGAAGCAATTGAAGGAGATCCAAAAGACTTAGTTAATACTACAATTTTCCAAAATACTCTATCAATTGATGGTGAAGAATTTATATCCTCTGCATATGGAACTGTAAATAAAGTTGAAACAATTACAAGAAAGGATAAAACTTACTATACCATAGGTCTTGACTTTGATTTCAATAAAGATATTAATCTTAGAGGATCGGTCTATGGTGAATTTGTTATCGGTCCAAAAACTATTATTTTGGAAAGAATTGACATCGGATCTTCGTCAATTACCGTAGATTCTACATATGGATTTCCAGAAACTAATGGAAAGTTGGTTGTATATTATGAAGATGGTACAACTCAACAAATCGATTATCAAAGAAAAAATTTGAATCAGTTTTTGGGTTGCTCTGGAATCAATAGAAATATTGATTCTAAAACGGAAATTTACTTGGATTATGTTTGTGAAGGTGGATTAACGGTTGGTAATGATGAAAATCCAATTAAGTTTAGAATTACTGGAGTTTTATCAGATCCTGTAGTTGATAAAAATTCTCGTTATATTGTTCCTGGAAATAGAATAAATTTAAGAACTTTAGGAAAAGATATTAAAGATCCTCAATTTAACTGTTGGAGATTGAATATATCACCATCTTATAAAATAAAAAATTTATCATTAATCAATACACTAAACAATATTTTTAGAGTTCAATTAAGTGACAAACATCTTTTCAATTTGGGAGATGGTGCAAGATTAATATCAACTTCCGGATTGCTTAATGAGTATAAAGCTGTAGTTGAATCCATTGTCGATGATTTTTCTATAAATGTTTCATTGCCATTTAATTTTGATTCTACGCAAGAATATAATATTGAAAGAGAAATTTCTAAATTCACTTACAATTATAATTCTGAAGTATTTGATAATAATGATATCTACATTACTGACACTCAAAATACTTATAGAGATTCTGGTGGAAGTTTATATCTTGCATCACAATCTTTACCAAAATATGGAAAGGAATCATTAATTATTACTGATGATACTGTTGTTTTGGGTGAAGATTTCTTTATTAGTGAAGAACAAAACCCAAGCAATCCTCAAATTTTAGATAAGGTTTTAAATATTGGAAAAAATGCCTTTGTTACTGGGGATGCTTTGTATTATCAAAGTGGAGAAGGAGTCAATTCTTTAAATATTGCAAATGGAGTTTACTATGTCAAAGCATTGGGTACATTTAGTAATTCCACAAAAATAAAACTTTCAAGTAGTAGAAGTAATCTTGATAATAATATTTTTATTGATGTTTCAGTAAATTCTCCAACTTCTAAACTTACTGGAAATCAGAATAAAATATTTAAGTCTACCAATGAATTAATATTTTTCCAAAATCAAAGTGAAAATTCTAATCAGAATTTTTCTAGAAAAATTTCTCCAAAAAATATTTTCAAAAAAGTATCTTCTCCAGAAATACCTAAAGAAAAAACTTTAACACCTTCGGGAACTATTGGCGTTTTGGCAAATGGAGTTGAGATTGCTAATTATAAGTCAAATGATTTTATATATTATGGATCTATACAAAAAATTGATGTAAAGTCTTTGGGTTCTGGATATGATGTAATAAATCCACCAATTTTAAATATTTCTGACAAATCAGGAACTGGAGCTTCTGTAATATCTCATGTTCAAGGATTTTTGGAAAAAATTGACGTTTTAGGGGGTGGTTTTGATTGGGATGGAATTCCTGAAATAAAAATATCAGGAGGAAATGGATTTGGTGCAATAGCAATTCCTGAAATGACAGTTTTTGATCATTTTGTAGAATTTGTTGCAAATACTAATCAAATAGATGTTACGACTGCAACTCCAACATCAGGAAATATAACTTTTAGTATAAAACATAAATTTTATGAGGGTGAAAGAATTTTATATGATTACACCGACGCTCCTCTTGAAGGATTGGAAAGAGAAATTGATTATTTTGTTTCTCCGGAAACAGATTTTACTCTAAAGGTATATAAAAACTTTACAGATTCTATTAATAGAGAAAATGCAATTGAGTTTGAATTAGATTCTCTTGCTTCAGGAAAGCACTTTTTGAAAAGTGCTAACAAAAAATCAACTATAGGTTCTATAAAAATTACAAGAACCGGAGAAAATTATACCAATAAAAAGATCGTATTTTCAAATTCGAATGTAGATTTATATAAAAATTCTATAAAAATTGAAGATCATGGATATAAAACGGGAGAGGTTATAGTATATAATTCTAGTGGATCTCCCATATCTGGATTATCAACAAATACAGAATATTATGTAAATGTAATAAATTCTAACGAATTTAATTTGTGTGGAATTAATACAGTTCCAGGAAATCCGCCAGATTTCAACTTAAAAAGAAGTATTTTTGTAAACTTTGAAAATTTTGGTTCTGGTTCTTATGAAATAAACTATAGACCAATAAGAGTTGATATTGTTGGTAATTTTAAGAATAAGTCTTTACCTCTTGATGATATTAAACCAAATATTATTCCCGCATTTAGGGGTTCTATTGTATCGACTTGCATCGAAAATTCTGGTTTAAATTATGGTTCTTCTGATATATTAAATTATAACAGACAGCCAAATATTGAGGTTAGAAATGGTTCGGGCGCTGAGTTGAAAGCAATTATTTCAAATGGACAAATAAAGAGAGTATTGATTGTTAATGGTGGTTCATTTTACAATTCAACTCCTACTATAGAAATACAAGGTGAGGGGAGTGGGGCAAAACTAGTACCAATTATTTCCAATGGAAGAATTGTTGAAGTAAATGTAATTTCTGAAGGTATAAACTATAAAACCAATGGAACACTTTTAAATGTTATTTCTTCAGGTTCTGGCGCTTCTTTTGATGCGGTAATTCAAAAGTGGAATGTCAATTCTGTTGAAAGAGCAATTCTGAAAAAGCAAATATTGAATAATGATGTATTTTTACTTGATACTAAAAATGAATATGGCGAAAGAATTACTCAAATAACTCATTCATATGCTCCAAGAAGACTAAGAGAAGACTTACTTGTTTCTAAAAGAATTGGTGGTAATGATTTTTATAAAAAAGATCTTGAGATTGTTGATGGAAGAGAATCTATAACATCAGAATATCACTCTCCTATTATTGGGTGGGCATATGACGGAAATCCAATTTATGGTCCATTTGGATTTGCAAATCCTTCTGGTGGAGGTTCAATTAAAAAATTAAGTACAGGTTATCGAACAATATCTGGTACAAATAGACCAAGTTTGAATGATTTTCCTTTAGGATTTTTTGTTGAGGACTATGTTTTTGTTGGAGATGGTGATCTTGATGATTATAATGGAAGATTTTGTGTAACACCAGAGTTTCCAAATGGAATATATGCATATTTTTCATCTTTGGGTGGATATGATGCTCAATTCAGCACAACTTACCTTAGACCTAGTTTCCCATATTTTATTGGAAATTATTTTAAGTCGAAAGTAATAGACTTTAATTTTGATATAAGTGCAAATCAAAATATAATTTCATTTGAAGAAAATCAACTTATAAGAAATACAAACCAATACAATTTACTTAGCGATACTTCTACTTATAATTACATTTTTAATCCAATTGAATATGAAAATCAACTGAATAGTGTTTCTAGAACTCAAAGAGGTATAATTGAAACAGTTGATGTCATATCTGGTGGAGAAAATTATAAGGTAGGAGATATTATAGAATTTGGTGAAGATGAAAATGGGAATAAATCTTTTGCCGAGGTTTCTGAAGTAAAGGGTAAGGACGTTACTTCGATTATATTGGATTCATTTGGAATAGAGAATGTTGAATTTGGGACATCAAATAATAAAAACACTATTATTGGAATATCCTCTTCACCACATGGTTTAAACGATAATGATGTTGTAAATATTATTGGTCTGAATGAACTCCTTACAAATAAAGAAAAAAACGTAACGTCTATTGTTGATGTTACCTCAAATAGACTTGTATTAAATCAAGAACTTGGAGTGTCTACTCCAAATGAATCTGAAAAAATAACAGTTGTTGGCAATTTAAAGCCAACAGCAATTAGATCTAATGATGTATATAAGATATTTAATGGAAATGATGTAGAATTTTTCAAAATCTTAAATGTAGACCCAATAAATTCTCAAATTAGAGTTTTGAGAAGTGGTGTTACAACATCATATCCTTCGGGAACCAGTCTTATTGAAGACCCTAGAGTTATTAGTGTTTCATCTGTTGATAATAACTCAACAATTACATATTCTGGAGAAAAGGATTATCCCGTAAATAAAGAATTATATTTTAATCCAGAAATTTCTGTTGGTGTTGGAACTACTACAACAAATGCATTTATTGAAAAAAATTCATCAAACTACCAATGCGGAATTTCTTCTGATAGTTTAGTTGCAAATGATCCAAATTTTAAAGTTGGTTTGGTGTTTAACAATTTAACAAATGTATCTGCATTTAGAGTTGGAGATTATGTTTCTCTGACAGGATCTACAGATACTACTTTCAATTCAATAATTGATAAGATAAAAGTTCTTAATGTTGGTATAAATTCAATTGTTTTAGATTATAATGTATCTTCCCTTACTACTGATCAAATAATTTCAATTGCGGGTTCTGGTGTTACTTCTTATGTAGATAAATGGATTACTAGAAGCATTCCTTCAAGAAGTATATACTTAAAGGACCACAGAATTAAGACTGGGGATAGGTTATTATACAAAAATAATGGTGGATCATCAATTTTAGTAAGTGGTCCCGTTGCTTTAGATGATTTTGATAATCTTTATGCATATGCATTTGATGAAAATCATATTGGAATTTCTACACAATATGTTGGTTTGAGTACAACAGGAGAATATTTAAATCCAGAAACTAATGAGTCGTTATTATATTTTGTATCTTCGGGAACTAGAGATTATCATAGCTTTAGAACTGATTTGGAAGTTCAAAAAGGTATTTTGACTAGAAATATTGCTAGAGTAAATACTTCATCAGATCCATCACTATTTTACAATGAAAATATTTTTGTCAATCTTAAATCGAATGAACAAATAAGTGTAAAAGTAAAATATAATGATGCAAATAGAAGACTAGTATTTAATCCCAAATCTTATAATAATACCAACCTCGATAAAAATACATTAATTATTAATAATCATGGTTACTTTACAGGACAAAAGATTATTCATAATACATTATCTCCAACAGACCTTGAGAATGATAAAATTTATTATGTTGTTGTGGAAAATGAAAATGAATTTAAATTATCACTTACATATGAGGAGTCTATTAGAAGGAATCCAGTAGTTATTGATCTTACAACTCCATTATTTGGGGAAATATCCGAAGTTAATCCAAACATAAACCTTTATAGAAATGATACTGTCAATTTTGATTTGACCGATTCTTCACTTTCTTTCATAAGCAATCAATCAAGTGTTCCTGCATTTGACTTTGACATTTATGAAGATGAAAATTTCTTGCAAAAGTTTTTAAAGACTAAAGATGATTCATCTTTTGAAGTAACTAAAACTGGTGTTATAGGAGTTACAAATAATGCAAAAGTAACTTTATCAATAAATGACACCACACCTAAAAAATTATATTATAAGCTTACACTAGTTAATACTTCATTAAGCGTTCCAATTTCAAAAACTGAATATAGAATTGATGATGATAATATTAAAGAAAATAGCACAATAACTATTTTGGATAGTGTATATTCTGGTCATAATAAAGTTTCTTTTACAGGAACTTCATTTTTTGATTATTTCTTAAAAAAGAAACCTGAAAAATCTTTTTATTCTGGAACAAATGCATCTATTTTATATACTACAGACTCTTATTCAACTCTTGGGGAAATAACAAAAGCTTCTGTTCTTTCTAGAGATAGAAAGTACAGAGTTTTGCCAGGAATTACTTCTATTACCTCTAAAACAGGTACAGGTGCATTATTATTCCCATCCAGTAATAAGATTGGATCTGTGGCAAAAGTAGATCTTAAGAATATCGGATTTGATTATAGTGTTGACTATAGTTTACGTCCCACTGGAAATCTTCCTCAATTGATTAATGTTGAGCCTTTAAGTATTTTTGAAAGTATTAAGGTTGTTTCTACTGGTAAGGATTATACTCTTACTCCAAATCTAGTCGTTATTGATGGGTTGTCTGGAAAGGTCGATACTCAATCTGAGTTAAAATTTGTTCCTGAAGAAGTTAAGGTTGAAATAATTCAAAATAGTTCTGGATTGTTTAATAAAACTCCTATAATTATTCCAATTAACAATTCCAATGGAATTACTGTAAGTTCTGTAAGTTACGTTCCTGAAGATAAGATTTTAACATTTACTTTAAATCAAGGGTTTAGTTCAACTGCAGATTTTCCTTTCGATGATGGAGATAGAGTTCTATTAGAAAACTTCAAAGTAAATGATGTCAATGTAGATCCAATAACAAATGAAGTAACCTTTAATGAAAATGTTAAGGGAATTAATTCTTCAAATTATAATTATGCATTATTCACAGTCAGTAATGTTGCTAAGGGTATTGGTGGAAATGTTTCTAGATTTTCTATTGATATGTCAGAATATCTTGAAGGAGATGAAATTCCTGGAGAATATAGACCTGTAAATACGTTTGGATATTTTGTTCCAGAAAAATATTTCCCAACTTTTAATATAACTCTTCAGAAAAATAACTTTATTCTTGGAGAAGAGGTATTTACTTCTAGTGGATTTACTGGAATAGTAGAATATTGGGATAGAGACAATGAATTTGTAAGCGTTCTTTCTGGGGATAAATTTATAACTGGTGACAGAATTACGGGAAGAACATCAAATTTGAGTGGAATAGTTGGAAAAGTTCAGTTCTATGATGCAGAATATAAGGTTGGGTCTTCTTCCGTGGTATCTAGAGGATGGGATACCAGAGTTGGATTCTTGAATGATAATACTCAAAGAATACAAGATAGTTTTTACTATCAATATTTCTCATATGACCTGAAATCAAAAACTCAGTTTTCTGAATGGCAAGATGCTGTATCAAGTTTAAATCATGCTTCCGGATTTAAAAAGTTTTCAACTTTTGAAGTTGAATCTACACCAGATGAAGTAAACAGAACTTCAATTTCATATTCCGAATTGAACTCAGTTTCTGATATATTCTCAATTGTTGATATCAATTCATATGTTGATTTTGATATGGTTTCAGAAAATACATACCTTCTTGATGGTAGAACTGTATCTGACCAAGTGGTATTTAATACAATACCTGTTCAAGACTATGCAGAATCTATTAATAATAGAGTTTTGGTGATTGAGGATATTAGTAGTCAATTTAATAATGTACCAAGAGATGAGAGATTTGTTGTTGTTGACAAATTCCCAATATTCCAGACTAGATATAGAAAATACTTTGCATATGTTAAAGATAAACTATTCTTTAATGAAAGGCAATTTGGTTTAATTTCTTTAATTCATGATGATTTGGAAGGTTATATTGGACAATATGGTCAAGTAGAAACTTTTGGGGAGTTGGGGACATTTGAATTTAGAATTAGAGGATTCTTTGGAGAAATTACATTCAATCCATTTGACTTTGAATTTAATGATTTTGATATTGAACTTGTATCTTATAGTTTATTTGATACATTTGTTGGATTGGGGTCAACTTCTCAAGAAACTTATTCTTTAGGTACAGTTGTTACTTTTACAAACCAAACTGCATCAATTTCCGCCGGAACCACATCTGCAATTGAAATTGCTAGAGTTGGAACTGAATACAAAGCAAATAAATTGCTGACAACATTAAATGATGAAAATGGTGATTATAGAGAATCTGTGGAACTTAATATTGTTAGTGATGGTAATGATGTTTATATAACAGAATATGGAAAATTATTTACAAAAGCATTAAATCCTCCAATTGGATATGCGGCATATTCTGCAAGAATTTCTGGAGACGATATTATCGTAGAAGCAACTCCTTCAGTATCTTATGGTGCCACACTAGAAGTTAATACGGTATCAACCTCCATTGATACTGACTTTGATGCTATTGATACAGATCTTCTAGTTCTTTCAAATACTAGACTTGAAAGTGGAATTGTAAATATTGGAATAACAACAAATACTGCTGAAGTTCATCGTCATAATAGAGTTTATGGTGGAGCATATTATTATGCTGTTGTCACTTCAAATTTTGGAGGATTTAATTCAAAACTCCAAGCTCTTGAAATTGTAACTGTTAATAATGATTCTGATGCATATATTACTGTTTATGGTAGTGTTTTAAATGATCCAACCGTAAATACACTTGGAGATTTTAGTGTTTCCGTTTCCGGTAAAAATTGCATATTATCATTTACACCTGCAGTTGCTGGTGAAAATATTGCTATTAAGTTTTTCTATCAAGGCGTTAAGACTATTACGGAAAATCCAGAAAATCCTGATGAATTGATTTTAGATTTAAATGAATCACAAATTAATTCATATACCACGGATTATATTGGAACTCAGAATGAAATTAAAAGAAAGTTTGATTTATTCTATGATGGATATCCTATTTTAAGAAGAACTTTTAATGCATCAAGTTTTACATCAGTTGATCTTAATAATGATAAGTTGATTATTCCAAATCATTACTTCAGTACTGGTGAAGAAGTTACTTATGATACTAATGGTGATGATCCAATTGGAATTGCTTTAACTTCAGTTCCTGGAATAGGATTGACTGATATACTACCTACAAAACTTTACATTATTAAAGATAATAATTTAAGTGTTAGAGTCGCAGCTTCTGCATCTCAAGCACTAAAATCTGTTCCAGATTATCTTGATTTGATTTCATATGGAACAGGAACAACTCATACTTTAACTGGAAAAAGAGGGAATGAAAGATCATTAATTACTATTGACAATATGATCCAATCTCCTATAGTTTCAACTTCATTTGAAACTACTTTGGCAGAACCTTTGGGTCTAAAAGATGTTAGGGTAAAAGTTACAAATCCAGATGTTTTTGTTGGTGGTGACGTATTTAGAGTTGATGATGAAATACTCCGCGTTAAAGTTGTTGGATTTGGTGCAACTAATACATTATTGGTAAATAGATTCTGGTTGGGAACATTGCCATCCACTCATGATATTGGTGCTGGATGTACAAAATATTCTGGAGATTATAATATTGTTGATAATACAATTCATTTTTATGATGCTCCATATGGTAAAGTTCCCATCACACCAAAAGATCCTAAACCAGATGAGGTTGATTTTGTAGGAATTTCGACAAGTTCATCTTTCTCTGGAAGGATATTTAATAAATCAGGTCAAATTAATGGATTGAGTCCAACATATTCCGATAATGTTTTAGTTGATGATATTTCCGAGCAGTTTACTGGTATTAGAAGTGAGTTTACACTAACATCAACCGATCCAGCTCTCAGCGGAGTTTCTACTTCGAATTTATTTGTTCTCATTAAAAATATTCTACAGATACCTTTTGATGAACAGAGAAATATAGATGGAGCATTTACTTTAGGTCAAACTCCTGGTGGAGATCCAACAATAATATTCAAACAATCTCAAGAAGTTTCTAATCTTGAAGATATAAATTCAACAAATTTACCTTCTGGTGGAATAATAGTCAGTACTGGATCAACATTTGGGCATGGATATCAGACATTGAGGACTCCAGGAGCATCAGTTACTATTGATAACACTGGATCAATTTCGAATATAACAATCGGATCAACTGGAAGTGGTTATAGATTGGTTGATGGGAAGGAAATTTTTGTTACTACTTCAACAATTTCTTCTTCCGGTTCAAATATATTAACTATAAACGAAGAAAGAAGTTTGTTTGATAAACTTCCATATTCATCAAGACCTTTATGCAGTACTGGAATAGGAACTATTTGCAATGATTTGGAAATCTCATCATACGATCCTATTACTTCTACTATTACACTATCTGATAATTTGGATGAAGATATTCCTTCAGGTTCTATAGTTTCTATAAAATTAACTGAATTGACTTCTGAAATTGTAGATATTGGAATTAGAACTGAAAGTACTGTAGATTATGATGTAAACTATATTGGATTTACCACGGTAATTTCCGGTTCAATTTCAACAAATATAAATTTTGTCAATCCTGGAATATCATTTACTAGTTTTTATGATGTATTTGAAACTTTATCTTCAGAACCATCATCTATTGGTTCTACTGTAGTTTATGTAAACACTGTAAGAAATATAAACAATATAAACAATTATATTTCAATAAACAATGATAAAAATGTAAAAATTGTGGGAATTGGAAATACTTTTATAACTATAGATACTCCATTAACTTCCAATATTTTATCTAATGAAAAGGTAACTATAAGAAGATTTTCTCCTCCAGAAATTGTATTTGATTCTCCAATAGGATATTATGAAATTCCGTTAATTTATAGTTCAACTTCACCTTCTATTGGAATAGGAACTGGAGCAAAAATTAATTTGGTTGTTGGAGAGGAAGGCAGAGTTATTGACTTTAAATTTACAAATAATGGATATGGATATAGACCATTTGAGGTATTGACTGTACCAACTGGAGGACTAACTGGAATACCTCTTGATCAGTCAACTGCATTTGAAGAATTCAAATTGTTTATCGATGATGTATATGATACAAAATTCTCTGCTTGGTCTATAGGAGATTTGCAAGTTATTGATAATTTTGATGATTTATTTGATAATTCTAGAAGAGTTTTCCCAATCAAAATTAATGGTGAGCAAAAATCAATTAGAGCTAAAAAAGGTTCTAACATTGATATTCAAGCAGTATTATTAGTTTTATATAATGACATTTTACAAGTTCCAGGAAAGGGATATACTTTTACTGGTGGAAGTATTATTACTTTCCCCGAAGCTCCCAAATTTGGAGACACTGTTTCCATAATATTCTATAGAGGAAATGGTGACACTGATGTTGTAGATGTTGATGTATTAGAGTCGGTAAAAATTGGAGATTCTATATTCATTACTAGTGACGATAAGAAACTCATTCAAAATGAAAGAATTGTTTCAGATGTTGTATCTTCTGATTTTGTAAACACATTAATTTATAATGATAGGGGAATAAGTAATGACTTTGAATTACTTAGACCAATAACTATCGCAAAACAAACTGAAGATTTTGTTATTGATAATCAATTTATTGGTAAAGATAGAGTATATTATGAACCAAGTATTTTACCCTCAGCAAATCTTATTAGTGATATTGAATTAAATAGCACTAAATTCTATGTTGATACACTAAAACCATTTTTTGACAATGCAGCTGAACAAATAGATGAAAATGAAAGAAATGTTATTAAAATTATAGATTCTAGAGAAAAGACTCCAGCAATAGCAGGAACATGTCAAGTTTCTAATGGTGAAATTATAAGTATTCCCGTTATTGATGGTGGAAGTGGATATGAGAGTGTTCCAAATGTTACTATTCAATATCCATTCTTATCAAATCCATTACCAAGAACAATTGAATTGGTAAATATTGCAAATATTACAGGAACTATATCTACTGTTGGAGTTTCAACTGCTATTATAGGGGAACAAATTTTAGGAAGTATTAGTGGAGCATCTGGAATTCTTGCGGGAATAACTACAGATAATGTTATTGAAGTTCTTCCCACTAATTTACATTCATTTGTTATTGGAGAGGAAGTAAGTTTATTTGAGTCGGGATTTAGTGCGGAAGTTTCTTCGACAGATTCTTTAGAATATGCCACAGCAACTGCAAATATCAGCGCAGGGCAAGTTGATAGCATTACAGTCACAAATTCTGGAGTTGGGTATACTTATGGTCCAATAAAGAAACTGAGAGTTGTGAAGAATGGTACTGGATATCCTCCGGTAATAAATGAGGGTAATGGAACTTTTAGTGGCGCAAGACTTAATAGTCAAACTGGAATTGGTTTAAATGCCTCAATTGATGTTAATTTAATTGTTGATCCAATCACTGAAAATTTAATTATTGACTCTGCAAATATTGATATAGTAAATGCAGGATTTAGATATTCTGTTGGCGATATTGTTTACGTAGATACTTTTGATAATCCTGGAATTGGACAAACATTTAGAAACTATCGTTTGAAAACTCCAATAATATATGAGGTCATTGAAATTAATGAACCAAAAGTGTCAATTGATCCACCAACTTCAATTACTGAAGTCATAAGAGATGTTCAATTTGCAGGTGATTATGGAGTTGTTGTTGGAATATCTACAGTCGATAGGGTTACAATACCTGGAGAACCACCCGGAATTTCATTGGATTTATATATTCCAGAAGATTCGATTCTGAGAGATGAAGTTTATATTGGAGATACTGTTGTTGGTTCTGCAATAACAATAAGTCAACTACAAGCAGGAGACTATTTGCGTTTATACAATTCAAGAGTTGGAAATTCTCCAAACTCTTCTTTCAAGAATACTGGATCTATACTATCAAATTCTTCCAATTTAGATAATGTCTATCAAGTCATAGACTCGCAAATTATTACAGTTAATTCCAATTTTTATGGATCTCTATTATTTGTCAATAGAATTCTTTGTGCAGTTGCTAATTTGGATTCCGTACCAACTTTACCTGCGAATGATATTTCGATAGATGGTAATATTGCTGAATTTAGTTGGGGAAAAATTGATAATTTGGATAAGAGAGTATTTCCAAAAGAGTTTAATATTGACCAAACGATAAATCAAAACAATCCAGTTGTTCAAAGATTTAATGCTCTAAAATTTTCAAATTATGATTATTGATTTTTATCCACAAATCGCTTTATAAATAATCAAAAAATGTTAAAAAATGTCGGCAATTATAACTGACCAACTTAGAATATCTAATGCTTTGGGATTTATTGATAAAGTAAATTCTGTGGACAATGCATATTATGTTTTTCTAGGTCTTTCAAATTCAACTGAATATTCCAGCACCTGGGAAATTAACCCACCTTTCCCAAGAGATAATTTTAATGAAGAAAACAAAATTTGGGATACTATGTTTTCTTTGAAAAAAATTTCACCAGGTGATGTTTCTCCCGTTATTAGAAGAGTTAACTGGGAATCCGGAAGAACCTATGATATGTATCGCCATGATATTAGTATTGATAAGCGTGCAAATCAAACAGATTCCACTACTCTATATTCTTCGGATTATTATGTAATAACCCAAGATTATAGAGTATACATATGCTTACAAAATGGAACTACTCCAGAATCTCCTAGAGGAAATCCATCTTTAGACGAACCAACATTTACTGATTTGGAACCAAGAGCTGCTGGAACTAGCGGTGATGGATATATATGGAAATATCTTTACACTATAAGACCAAGTGAAATTATAAAATTCGATAGCACAAATTTTATTCCTGTTCCTAGGGATTGGACTACAAACGGAGATTATTCTTCAATAATACAGAATGCTTCAACTAGCGGACAATTAAAAATAGTAAATGTTTTAGATAGAGGTACTAACTTAGGAGCACCTGGATTATATCAAAATATTCCAATTAGGGGTGATGGAGATGGAGCTACCGTTACAATCATTATTGGGACTGATAGAACTGTAGATAGTGTATTTGTTTCTAATGGTGGTAGTGGTTACACATATGGAACAGTTGATTTATCAAATTCTGGATTATTTTTAACAGATGCTCCAGCATTTGATGTAATTATTCCCCCAAAGGGTGGTCATGGATTTGATATTTATAGAGAACTTGGTTCCACCAACGTCCTTTTATATTCTAGAATTGAAAATGATATTGGAAATCCAGATTTTATCGTTGGCAATAAAGTTGCTAGAGTTGGAATTGTAAAAAATCCAGAGGCATTTGATTCAACTTCAATTTTAAATATTGAAAAGGCAAGTTCTGTTTATGCTTTAAAATTGGAACCAAATACTCAAACTATTTCATCAAATGAGACTTTCGTTCAAACAATTGTTGGAGTTGGAACTGCAGTTGGAAGAGTGGTTTCTTATGATGTGGAAACCAGAGTTCTAAAATATTGGCAAGATAGAACATTTTATGGATATACAACATCCGGAATAACAACAAATGCACCAAATGGATATGAGCAAATTGAGTTTTCAACAGATAATAATATACAAATTAACTCCGTGACTATTCCAGTGGATAATAATTTTAGTGGTATATCTACTGTAATAAATAATGGTACTGTATACCTTGGTCAAAATTTTGAAAATGGATTTGCTAATCCGGAGGTAAAAAAATATACAGGTGACATTATCTACGTTGATAATAGACCTTCAATTAGTAGATCTTCAAACCAGAAAGAAGATATTAAAGTCGTTTTACAATTCTAATCAATCATGCCACAAGAAACTAATTTGAATGTAACCCCATATTTTGATGATTTTGACGACAGGAAAAATTTTTACAAAGTTCTTTTTAAACCAGGGTATCCTATTCAATCAAGGGAATTGACAACACTTCAGTCAATTCTTCAAAATCAAATTGAAAAATTTGGATCTCATATTTTTAAAGAGGGTTCTCCCGTTCTTGGTGGCAATGTTGTTTATAATAATTACTATGAAGGAATTCAAGTAGAATCAAATTATCTTGGAATTTCTGTAGATTCTTATTTGGAAAATTTTGTCGGAAAATATCTTATTGGACAAGATTCTCAAGTAAAGGCTAGAGTAGAATTTATTTTACCTGCAGATGAGTCTCCAACTGCAAATACAATAATTTATGTCTCTTATAGAGATTCTAGTTTAACTGAGAATACTAGAGAGTTTAGTCCCGGAGAAGTTTTACTTTCCGAAGAAGATGTTCCATTCATATCTGGTGGAGTCACCAGTATTCAATCTGGTCAAGGAGTTTCTAGAGTAACTCCCCAAGATTCTTCTATTATTGGATCTTCAGTAACTATTGCTTCTGGAGTTTATTTTATTAGAGGTTATTTTATAAATGTTAATGAAGAAACTATATTATTAGATCCAATATCAAATAATGTAACTTATAGTGTTGGATTAAAAGTTACCGAAGATATTGTTACTTCAGATGATGATGAATCTTTAGTAGATAATTCTCAAGGATTTACAAATTTTGCAGCACCTGGTGCAGATAGACTTTCAATTTCAGTCTCTTTGGCAAAATATTCAATTACAGAAACCCAAGATGAAGGATATATTGAGTTATTTAAGGTAGTTGATGGATCACCAGATAAAGTTCAAAGAGATGCTGAATATAACCTATTAGCAAATGAATTTGCTAGAAGAACTTATGATGAATCTGGAGATTATTATGTAACTCCATTTAAAGTTGATGTTAAAGAGTCTTTAGATAACCTTAAAGGTAATAAAGGTGTATTTAAGCAGGGACAAATAACATATGGAAATAATACTGCAGATGAATCTTTGGGGATTTATAAAGTATCTCCAGGAAAGGCATATATTAGAGGATTTGAGGTAGAAATTCCAAATCCAACATTTATTGATTTTGCAAAACCAAGAATCACAAAAACTTTACAAAATCAAAGTATTGTATATGAAACTGGAGCAACTTTCACATTAAACAGAGTTAATGGAACCCCTTCTTTGGGAATTTCGACTGATTATACAGTAACTTTAAGATCTGAAAGATTGGGTTCAGATATAAATGCAGAACCTGGAAAAGAAATTGGTCTTGCTAGAGTTTATGATTTTGCTTTAGAGTCTGGTTCTTACAATTCAGTATTTCCATTTTCAAATGAGTGGGATATTACTTTATTTGATGTGCAACCTTACATTGAATTAAATTTAAATAATCCAATTACTTTAGATGTTCCTACCTTTATTAAAGGTAGTTCTAGTGGTGCTTCGGCATTTTTAAAAGAGTCTGTAGTAAATTCTGGAATTATTACTGCGTACAATGTTGAAGGAAAGTTTTTGAGAGGTGAAAAATTAAGTTTTGATGGAATTCAAAATAATAGAATTATCAAATCATTTACAGAATATGATATTAATGATTTCAAATCAATTTATGCATCTCCAGTTGGATCTGGAGTAACTTTTAGTGCAGATTTAGTACAAAGACCAAAATCATTTGCCGGTTCTGTGTCTATTTCTGATGGATCATCAGGAATTAGCACTGTAACAAGTTCTGATTTTGTATTTTTTGGTAATGTAAAAGAAAATGACATTGTAGCATATTCAACACCAGGAGATATTGTACCTACTTATGCAAAGGTAAATTCAGTTTCTGAAAAGTCTTTGGTAATCGAATCTGTTACACCAGTTGATGGAGTTTGCGTATCTTCTCTCCCAACTTCAAATCTAAATGTTTCTGATTTTAGAATTTTAAAATCAGGACTGCAAGATTCTTCGGATAATACATTATATACTGTATTTCCAAAAGATAAAATTTCTTCTGTTGATTTAGAAGATTCTGAAATTATTATTAGAAAGCAAAGGATAATAAACATTTCAAACAATTCTTCAGGTACTATTATTCTTCCTGCAAATGAAAGATTCTTGCCATATGATGAAGAAAGATATTCTGTTGTGTACACTGGAGACGGGGCTACAGATCCTCTTACAGAAGATAAGTTTCTATTTACTCTCGGATCTCAAAGTTTACAAATTAATGGGTTAGAAGTTTCAAGTGGAACTGCAATTTTAACTTATACCATTAAAAAATTAAAAGTAAGTTCTAAGGTTAAGAAAAGAAATAGAGTAAATTCAATTATAGTTGACAAATCCAAGTATGATTATTCTGGAGTTGGACAAACTACAATTAATGATGGTTTAGAATTTGGTAATTATCCTTATGGAACAAGAGTGCAAGATGAGGATATTTGTCTAAACTTCCCAGATGTTACAAAATTATTGGGAGTATTTGAAACATCAAGTGCTACAGATGCTCCAACTCTTAAATCAATTACTTTAGATTTGGGAGCACTTTCAACTGCAAATCTAATATTGGGAGAAGAAATTGTTGGTCAAACTAGTAATTGTGTAGCAATTCTGGTAGAAAGAATTAATTCAAATACTGTAAGTTATATTAGTTTAAATTCTTCAGAATTTACTTCTGGTGAAGGAGTATCTTTCTCAGATTCAAATGTAATTTCAACAATTAGTTCTTTGAATAGAGGTAATTGTAAAGATATTACCGACAATTTTACATTTAATAATGGTCAGAAAAGTACTTTCTATGATTATGGAAGAATTATCAGAAAAGAAAGATCTAGAGAACCTATCAAAAAATTAAAAATTGTTTTTGAATCAACTTCTATAGATCCAGCAGATGAAGGAAGTTTCTTTACTACAAATTCTTATGAACAATTTAATTACTGCAACATTCCGGCATATGATGGTTTAAGAAACTATAATATTTTAGATTTAAGACCAAGAGTAACTCCTTATACAGTCACTGCTGGAGCAAGGTCTCCATTTGAATCACTATCAAATAATTTTATTAATGTTGACAACCAAAATACTCCAATTTTGGCATCCGATGAAGATATTATATTAGATTTCTCATATTATCTACCAAGAATTGATAAAATTATTTTATCAAAAGAGGGTCAATTTGAATTAATGATTGGAGATCCTGCAGAAAATCCCCAGGCTCCATTAAATCTTTCAGAGTCTCTTGATATTGCTACAATAACTCTTCCTGCTTATTTCTGTACTAATGATGAGGTTAGAATTGATCTTGCTAAGCACAAGAGATATAGAATGGTCGACATTAAAAAATTGGAAGATAGAATAAAAAATCTTGAGTATTATACAACTCTTTCACTTTTAGAAAAAGAGACTGCTAGTTTTACTATAAAAGATTCCAATGGTCTCGATAGATTTAAATCTGGATTCTTTGTAGACAATTTTACAACTTTAATTTCACAAAAATCTTCATCTGTTGCAAAAAATTCAATTGACGTAGAAAATTCTCAATTGAGACCTTCTGTTTATACGACATCAATAGATTTAATTCTTGGACATACAAATTCCAATGGTTCAATTAATTTCAATGATGAAGATTTTGATTATAAGTCAAATCAATCTATTGTCGGAGAAAATGTTAGAAAATCTGTCGGTTCTGTTGGAAAGGGAATTTTAACATTAGATTATTCCGAAACTGAAGAAATAGTTCAACCATATGCAACTAGAGTTGAAAATGTAACTCCATATTTGGTCACTTTCTATGGTGGAGTTGCTTCTTTAAATCCATCTTCCGATATTTGGTTGGATCCTATTGTTTTAGATCCAATTGATTTAGGTGTTCAACAAGGAGAAACTCAAATTGTTGAAGTTGAATTGGATGAAATTCCAGATCCAAACTCCGGATGGGCTCCAGTTATATTTGGTGCTTGGGAAACTTCATGGACAACAATATCTGCCCCAAGAGAAGTTTCTAGAGGTCCAAAATATGAAAAGAATGGAAAGTGGTATCAAGATGTTGTTTACGCTAGAGATAAAGAAGGTTTTAAAACTAGAATTGGTGATACCAACAGAATTACATTCTCAGATACTTCAGTATCATATGGAGAAAATATAGTAAGTATTGATATTGCAACATACTGCAGATCTAGAAATATTGAGTTGGTTTCTAAGAAATTGAAACCTTATACTCAAATGTATACTTTCTTTGATGGTCAAAGAGTTGATGAATTTGTAGTTCCAAAACTTTTGGAAGTTGAAATGATATCTGGTATTTTCCAAATCGGAGAGACTGTTAGAACTCTCAAAGCACAAGATGCAACTGGAAATGCAAATATTAGATTCCGTCTTTGCCAACCAGATCATAGAGGTGGTAGATATGATTCTCCAACAGAAGTATATTCTTTTAATCCATATACAAGAACTGCAGATGTTCCAACAAGTTATTCTGAGTCATCAACATTTTTAAATATTGATACATTTTTATTGGCTGAAGAGGCAATTGGAGAATCTTTTGGATATGTTTCTTCTGGAATGCTTTTAATTGGTAACACTAGTAATGCTATTGCTAGAGTTCAACCTGTAAGATTGGTCACGGATAATGTTGGAACAGTAATTGCATCTTTATATATTCCAGATCCATCTGTTCCAAAGAATCCAAAATTCACTACTGGTGCAAAGATTGTAAGACTTTCAAGTTCTCAGAGCATTTCCACTGTTCCAGGACTTCTAAACAGTTTGGCTGAAGCAGCATTCTTTTCAAAAGGTACTATTAAGACAACTCAAGATTCCTTTGCAACCATTAGAGATACTATAAAAGAAGTTGGAACATTATCGCAAACAATTCCAATTTCAACAACAGATTTTTCACAACCTGTTTCGGTTGAGGTTCCTGCTCCCCCACCAAAACCACAACCACAACCATATCCAACACCAAAACCAGAACCATCACCATCACCAGAACCAAAACCTGGTCCAAAACCATCTCCTGGTCCAAAACCTGGTCCAAAACCATCCCCTGGTCCAAAACCATCTCCTGGTCCAAAACCATCCCCTGGTCCGAAACCATCTCCTGGTCCAAAACCAGCATCAAAGAAAATTGAACAATTTAAATTATATACAGTTCCAGGAACATATACATTTACTGTTCCAAAGGGCGTAACTTCTATTGAAGCTTCTGGAGTTGGTGCCGGTGGTGGCGGTGGATATGGTAAAGGAAACAAGCCTGGTGGCGGTGGTGGAGGTGGTGGAGTTTGCTCCAAGAAAATTTCGGTAAATCCTGGAGAAGTTTTAACGATTCAAGTTGGATCTGGAGGAAGAGGTGCATCTTCAGATAATAAGGCAACTAATGGAGAATCAAGTTTTGTCTTAGGTAAAAATATAGTTGCTAGAGGTGGTGTTGGTGGATCTAGCACTTCTAAAGGTAAAGGTGGAAGTAATAGTGGTGGTGGTGGAAAAGGTGAAGATGGTAGATATGATAGAGATGATGATGATAGAAAAGGTGGATATGGTGGAGGTGCAGGTCGTAGAGGTGGCGGAAACTGCGGTCACCCCAAAGATAAAGATTGTTCTTCGGCAACTGGCGGAGTTGGTGGAAATGGTATAGAATTTGCAGGATCTGGTGGAACTAATGGTGAAGTTCCCGATTGTGGAGATAGAGATGGTGGAAGAGGTGGAACTTTTGGTGGTGGCGGCGGCGGTGGCGTCAAAAACGGAGCAGGTGCAGATGGTTCTCCTGGCGCATTCTTATTGAAGTGGAAAGAATCTAAAGATACTGCATCATCATCACTAATTCCACCTGTAGGATTAGATCCATTAGCACAATCATTTACTATTAGTGCCAAAGAGGGAAGATTCGTAACTGCAATTGATTTATTCTTCCAATCTAAAGATGATACTTTACCAATTATTGTAGAGTTGAGACCAATGTCTCTTGGATTACCAACTGGAGAAATTTATCCATTCTCACAAATTGTTGTATTCCCCGATGATATTGAAATTTCCGAAGATGCTTCAATTCCAACAAGAGTTCAATTTGATGCTCCAGTTTATCTAAAGGGAGAAACTGAACATGCAGTTGTTATCAAATCTGATTCTACAAATTACTATGCTTGGATTTCTAGACTAGGTGAAGTTGATATTACTACAGCTTCTTTACCAGAATCTGGAAGAACTATAGTTGCAAGTCAACCAGATATTAGCACAATTGGATCTCTATTCAAGTCACAAAATGCTTCAACTTGGACTCCAAGTCAATTTGAGGACCTGAAGTTTACATTATATTCTGCAGTATTTGAGACTGAAGGAAATGCAAGTTTCTTCAATCCAAATCTCACTAAAAAGAATAAACAGTTCTCAAGATTAAGTAATAATCCTTTAGAAATTTACTCCAGAAAAATAAAAGTTGATATTTCTGAAACTTTAAATGATGTTGGATTCACTTTTGGCAACACTGTTGTTCAAACAGGAACCAATGCAACTGGAAATTATGTAGGTGCTACTGGATCTATCGTAAGTATTTCTATTACTAATAGTGGAATTGGTTATACTCCTGCAAATGGAACATCTTTCACATATTTTAATGTTCCTTTGGCAAATTCATCATCAGAAGGGAAATTGGCAACAGCGGATATTACTATTGGAAGAGAAGTTTTACCTGATGGATCTTTTAATGATGGAGTTGCTATTGCTGCAACAATTACATCAACTGGAGTTGGATATCAGAAAGGTGATGTTTTATCCGTTGATCAGTTAGGAAATCAACAATTGGGTAGGAACTTACTACTAACTGTTGATGATGTTACTGACTTTAATCAAATTATTATTGACAATGTTCAAGGTAATTTCCAAACGGGAATTGGATTTACTTTAACTTATACAAATCCATCGGGAATTAATGTCAATATTAATAATGGCACAACTCCTCCAGTCAATATCACCGAAATAACTGAAATTACAGATGGATTGCATATCAAAGTAAATCATCAAAATCATGGAATGCATTCGGAAGTAAATCTTGTTGAATTGTCAAATATTAAACCTGATATTGACCCAGTTTCTTTATCGGAAAATATCCCATCAAGTGACACTACTTTATCAGCAATTACTGTTTCATCAACCTCGATATTCACAACTTTTGAAAATGAGTTAGTAAGTTCAACAAATCCGGGTTATGTGTTAATTGATAGAGAGATTATTAAGTATACTGGTGTTTCTGGCAACCAATTGACTGGTATTGAACGTAAAATTGATTCTCCAGATGGTTCAATTTTAAGAATATCTTCACCACACTTTGTAGGAGATGATGTATATAAGTATGAGTTGAATGGAGTTTCTTTACTTAGAATTAACAAAACTCATACTTTACAAGATACTGTAGTTTTGGATCCAATTGGACTAGACTATTATACATTGTACATTGATACTGTGAGACCTGATCCTACATTAAAACCATTATATTTTGCAGAAACTAAGTCAACTGGAGGATCTACTGTTCTAGCATCAAGCAACATTCAATTTGAAATTATCAAACCAAACGTTGAGACATTTATTCTCCCAAGAACAGGAATATCTGCAGACTTGAGAACAGTTTCTGCAACAAGCATTGGTGGTGTTGAACCTTCCTTTGTTGATCAAGGGTATCAGAGAGTTGATTTGAATGTAAACAATAATATGAACACAAGTAGATTAATTTGCTCACTAATCAATGAGCAGACCTATTTGCAAGACCAACCTGCAAATAAATCTCTTGAACTAAGAACTTTCTTGACTACAGAAAATGATAGAATCAGTCCTGTTATTGATTTGGATAGAGTTGGTGCAATTTTAGTTTCCAATAGAGTCAATAGACCTATTGAAGATTATATAAATGATTCTAGAATTTCTACATTGCAAAAAGATCCTATAGCATTTTATTATGCAACAAAACCAATTTCTCTAGAAGTTCCAGCGACTTCGATAAGAACTTATATTGCTGCATATATTAATAGAAATGCTGATATTAGAGCATTTTATGCTTTAATGAAGGATCCAACTGAAACTCCAATTTATTATCCATTCCCAGGATATTCAAACAAATTAGTATCTGGAGAAATTATTGATATTACCGACAGTGATGGAACTCCAGATAAATTCGTTCCAAATAATGAGTTATTTGGAAATGGAGATACTGAAAATTATTTCAAAGATTATGAATTTAGTGTGGATAATTTGGCAGAATTTAGATATTTTAGTATTAAATTGACAGTATCATCCAACATTCAAGTATATCCACCAAAACTAAGAGATCTTAGAGTAATTGCATTGGCATAATGAAATACAGTAAAATAAAGGGTCACGAGAATCTAATTCGTGACGAAAAAACCAAATCAATCATTAATACTAATATTAATGAATATGAAAATTATATTAAAATGAGAAATATAAAACAAACTGAGGTGAAAAGAATTGAAAACATTGAAAATGATTTAAATTCCTTAAAAAATGATATTAATGAAATTAAAAATCTATTAAGGAGTGCTCTAAAATGATTGATTTGGATTTAGTTGAACTTGAAAATTTCAGTAAAATGTTTGAGTATGAGAAACTTGCTAGAGATATAGATAGTATAGAAAATATTGAGCAAGCAAAGCATATTGCAAAAGCATTTGTCAAATTATATTTCAAGCAACAAGAAATCGTATCTAAATTTACCTAGATTCTAATGGCAAAACCATCCACAAGACAACAATTAATTGATTATTGTCTACGAAAATTGGGTTATCCAGTTTTGGAAATTAACATTGCAGATGAACAGATTGATGATCTTGTGGATGATGCCCTTCAGTTTTTCTACGAAAGGCATTTTGATGGAGTCATTCAGAATTATTTGAAGTATCAAGTAACTCAAGAAGATATTGATAGGGGAAAGGGAAAGGTTGGTATAACTACAACTTCAGTCAATAACACCATTAATGCTGTAACTACTCAGTTTGACTATAAAGAAAATAGCAATTATCTACCAATACCCACAAACGTAATTGGAGTTAATAAAATTTTCAAATATGAGGGTGAAAATACTATTTCTGGAAATCTTTTTGGTGTAAAATATCAATTATTTTTAAATGATTTTTATCAGTGGGGATCTTTAGAACTTCTCACATATTCGATGATAAAAACAAAACTTCAAGACATTGAGTTTTTATTGAATACTGATAAGCAAATTAGATTTAATAAGAGACAAGATAGATTGTATCTTGATATTGATTGGAATTCTATCAATGTTGGTGATTACCTTGTTATTGATTGTTATCAAATAATGGATCCAACTAGTTATAGTGAAGTTTGGAATGATTCTTTCCTAAAACCATATTTAACTGCACTTATGAAGAGGCAGTGGGGATATAATATTTCTAATAAATTCAGAGGTCTCAAACTTCCAGGGGGAGTTGAGTTAGATGGCAGAACTCTTGTTGAAGATGCTCAGAGAGAAATTGATTCTTTAATGGACAAGATGTCTTCAACTTATGAACTTCCACCTTTAGATATGATAGGATAAACTTATGCTTAATCCATTTCTACTAAACGGTTCTAAAAGTGAGCAGGGAATGCTCCAAGACTTAATCAATGAGTCTCTTAGAATGTATGGTATTGATGTTTACTATTTGCCAAGGCAATTTGTAAATGAGAAATCAATAATAAAAGAAGTTGTTGAGTCTGAATTTAATACAGCATTTCCAATTGAAGCATATGTAGAATCATATGATGGTTATTCTGGACAAGGAACAATTCTTTCAAAATTTGGAATCCAAGAGTTGGATGATTTAACTCTTACAATTTCAAAAGAAAGATATGAAAATTATATTCAAAATTTGATACATAAAATTCCAAATTCAAAATTAACATCTAGACCAAAGGAAGGAGATTTGATTTATTTTCCTCTTGGTGATAGATTGTTTGAGATTAAATATGTAGAGCATGAAAAACCATTTTATCAACTTCAGAAAAATTACGTTTATCAATTGACTTGCGAACTCTTCAGATATGAAGATGAGGTCATTGATACTGATATTGATATTATTGATGATAATGTTCAGGATTATGGTTACATTCAAACTTTAAATATGATTGGTGCTGGCGTGACTGCCACTGCAACTACAACAGTAGTTAATGGTGGAGTAAGGTCTGTAACAATAACCAATAGAGGATCTGGATATACAAGTGCTCCTATAGTTAAGTTTTCTTCTCCACCATCGGGAGGAATAAGAGCAACAGGTATTGCTGAAATGATTAGTGGAATAGTTGATTTTTGTGAGTCTAATCCAAATTTACTAAGAGTTCAAAAGATTTTAATTACAAATCCAGGATCTGGATATGTAAGTGCTCCACAAATTAGTTTTGTTGGTGGAGAAGGATCTGGTGTTGAAGCAACTGCAGTTATCGGTGATGGAATTATTGGTCCAATAACAGTTACAGAACCAGGATCTGGATACCTAACTCAACCAACAATTACTTTTACAGGAATATCTACAGTTTCTGCTGCAGCAACAGCAGTATTGTCCAATGGAACAGTAAGTAGTATTCAAATTACCAATGCTGGACTTGGTTATAATTCTGCACCAGATATTGAAATCAGTGCTCCAAATACTTCAAGTGGAACAGGTACATTTAAATTTAATGAAATAGTTACTGGAAGCGTTTCTGGAACAACTGGAAGAGTTAAGTATTGGAATATAACATCAAATATTTTAGAAGTTTCAAATATTACAGGAGACTTTAAAGTTGGTGAAACAATTACTGGTTCAGAATCTAGTGCATCTTATGTTTTAAGAAAAATAAATACAGACAATCTTCCAGATTCTGAGTCTCTAAATAATTCAAATACTGGCGATAAATTTGCAGATAATCTTGAAATTGAAACTGAGGCAGATTTAATTTTAGATTTTAGCGAAAAAAATCCATTTGGAACTCCATAATTTAAGAGGTTAATATGTTTGAATATTACTATAATGAAATATTTCGAAAAACAATTATTGGATTCGGAACTCTTTTTAATGCAATAAACATCAAGCATTTTGATGATTCCGGTAATGTTGATTCTGTTATTAAAGTCCCTCTTGCATATGGACCGATTCAAAAGTTTCTTGCAAGAATTGAGCAGCAACCAGATTTGAATACTCCAGTTCAAATGACTTTGCCTAGAATGTCATTTGAATTTGTTGGTCTTTCTTATGACCCAACAAGAAAACTTACAACAACACAGACATTTATATCAAAATCTTCAACAGACTCTACCGATTTGAAGAAGACATATATGCCTGTTCCTTATACTATGCAATTTGAACTTAGTATTATGACTAAGTTGAACGATGATATGCTTCAAATAATTGAGCAAATTTTACCATATTTTCAACCCTCTTATAATTTAACTATAGACTTGGTAAAATCAATTGGAGAAAAAAGAGATATTTCTGTAGTTTTGGATTCCATTAATATGGAAGATAATTATGAGGGAGACTATACAACAAGAAGAGCACTCGTTTATACACTAAGATTTAGTGCAAAGACTTATCTATTTGGTCCCACTTCTTCCGCAAACAAAGATATTATCAAAAAAGCAACTGTCAATCTTGTTTCTGGACATTCAAACTCACTATCAAGAGATCTTACATATACAGTTACACCAGTTGCAACTAAGAGTTACAGTGATTTAGTAATCACAACATTAAATTCTGATATGACAGAATCATCTACAGAAATCACTGTGCAGCAAGCTTCAAATGTTCCAGTAGATGCATATATTACAATTGATAATGAGACTATGAAAGTCGTTAATAGGATTGATAGAACAGATGTTGTTGGACAAGATACTTTAGTTGTTTCTAGAGGACAATATGGGACAACTATCACATCACACGTAAGTGGAACTCCAATTGAATTAATTACTCAAGCAGATAATGCATTAATTCAACCTGGAGATGATTTCGGATTTGATGGAAATCTATTCTAAGTAAAGATATGAAAGATTATGATAAGTTGGATGATGTTTTCAATGTTTCTGGGGACATAGTACCTAAAGAGGTTGATATTGAAATTGAAAAATCTGAAATTGAACCAACTCCAATAGTAGAGAATAAAAGATCTACAGATATTCAAAGAGATTATGAATATGCAAGAGGTACAATATACTCCCTTTTAGAAAAGGGGCAAGAGGCAATAAATGGTGCTTTAGAACTTGCTCAAGAGACCGAATCTGCTAGGGCATATGAAGTTGCTGGACAGATAATCAAAAGTGTTTCAGATACAGCAGATAAACTAATGAATCTGCATAAAGACATTAAAGAAGTTGAAACTGATAAGGCGAAAGGTCCAACCAATGTAACAAATAATGCACTGTTCATTGGATCAACTGCAGAGTTGTCAAAATTATTAAAACAACAATCAAAAGATGCTGAGCAAGATAAATAGTTAAAAAAGTAAGAAAATGTCTGTTGCTCAAATTAATACGATAACTATTGAAAGAGGAACTGATTTTGAGGTTACTTTTGATATTTTTGGCGCAGATTTGTCACCAAACAGTTTTACTAATGGATATACCGGAATTTTTTCACTGAAAAAATATCCAGGGTCATCTGCAGGGTTTGAAAAGCCAGTAGTTTTTGAACCTGGAACAAATGATATCAAAGTTTCTTTGGCAAAAACTGAAACCGCAACATTAAAACCTGGTAGAAATTATTTTCAAGTAAGTATAGTTTCTTCTCCATCAGCAGGTTCTCTTACCAATAGAGTTGTAGAAGGTACACTCATAGTTTCTGAGGAAATTACGAACCATGGCTAGTTTTAATGTCAAACTAAAGTCGGCAAGTAAATTTAAAGTAGTTTCAAATATTGGAGGTGTTCAAGTGCCTGCTAGTTTTTCGGATTTGATAGATTTTGATGATGGAAATAGTGGTAATGGAGTTATTGATCAATATGTTCTGATGTATGATGCTAGCAGTCAAAAATGGATTGCAAAAAATCCAGATGAAGTTCTCCAATCAGCAGCATTAGAACCTGTACAACCAGGTCTAGTAAATCCAAACCAATTTGGTCCATCTTATGCTGATGAGTTTGTTGATGAAATTCAGAGAGAATTGGATCCAAATATTGACGGTGGAACTTTTTAATTGAGATACATTTTACTAAATAATAGTAGTAAAATTGTATAAAAGAAATGGCATCACCCAAGATTCAATTTAAAAGGGGTGCGGCTGGAATTGCAGGAACAGTTCCAGCGTTACACCCAGGTGAACCAGCGTTTTCGACAAACAATTTTGATTTTTTTATTGGATTTGATACTTCTGTAACTGGAAACAAGTTTTTCGGATCGCATAGATATTGGACTAGAGAGAATGGAACCAGGTCAGCTGGTCTTAATTTAGTTGATAACGCAGGAACAAATTATATTCAACTAAAGTCGCCAGATTCTGTTTCTGGTATTGGAACATATATTCTTCCAGATACTAGCAGCATTACAGATGGATATTTTCTCAAGGTTGCTGCGGATGGAACTCTTTCTTGGGATACTGCTGGCGGAACAAATGGAACATTTACAAATCCCACCCTACAAGGGATTACAACAATAACTTCCAATGGAGGAGATGCTTTCCTTGATGTAAATGTTCTTGCAGATTTTAGTGCAGGTGCAAATTTCACTAATGCTGGCGTTACTACAATCGCAACTGCCGATATAAATGGTGGTAACATTGATGGAACTATAATCGGTGCGGCTACAAGTGCTGCAGGCACATTTACAAATCTAATAGGTGGTGCTACAACACTTACATCTTTGACATTAGATGGTGGCACTGCAATTACATCAGTAGATACAGATTTAAGTTCCGTATCAAGTTCAGATGATACTCTTGCTTCTGCTAAGGCAATCAAAACATATGTCGATGAACAGATAACAGCACAAGATCTTGACTTCGCTGGTGACAGCGGAAATGGTGCTGTTGATCTTGACTCTCAATCACTGACAATTTCTGGTACTGCCAACGAAATAGAAACAACTGGTGCTGGAACCACACTCACAATTGGTCTTCCAAACGCTGTTTCAGTTACAACATCATTAACTGTTGGCGCTGCCGTCACAATTAGTTCTTCTGGTGTTAATGCTGGAGTTAATAGTATTACAGCACAAGATCTTTATGGACATCTTGATGCTGGTTATTTAGATATTGTTAATTCGGGATTAAGTACTTTAACTGCACTTGCAGATCAAGATGATTTTGTAGTATTTGATCTTGATGGAACAGTTAATAAACTAATTTCTGCAGAATATATTCGTAAATATGTTTACGATAATCTTAGCGGAGACATTAGTGTTGATGGATTAACTGGTATAACTACTATTGCAAATGACGCAGTTGGACTTGGAACTCAAACAACTGGTCAGTATGCCAAAACCGTTGTTGGTGGTGAGGGTCTGACTGCCACTACAGCAAACTCTGATGATGCTACTAACTATACAATTGACGTTAATGTTGGAACTGGTATCACCATTACATCTGATGCAGTTACATTAAAAGGTGCTGCTTCTTTAACAGATAATACTGTTCCATTTTGGGATGATACGAACGGTCAATTGTCTGATAGCATTATAAGTACAGCGACTGTTGGAGGAGCTACAACAATTACAATTGGTGGTCACCTCAACGTAACTGGAGATTTTAATGGTGTTATTACTGCAGCGTCTCGTGCTGATAGGGTAGATACCACTGGAGATACTACTGATGCAACTTATTACATGCTCTTTGCAGATACTTCTGCAGGAGAAGTGGGCGAGACTGTAAGAGTTAGTGCTGCTGCATCACTCAATCCAAGTGGAACTGGCACATTTAGTGTTGGAACAATTCAAGCAGGATCTATTAAGTCAACGACTGGATCTAATGCAATTACAATCAATACTTCCGGATCTGTTGAAACTGCAGGAGATTTAACTGTTGCTGGAAACTTGATTGTTAATGGATCAACAACTCAAGTAAATACATCAGAAATTACAGTTGAAGATCGCACCATTGAACTTGGTGTTGTTAATGGAGCACTTCCAACAGATACCACTTGGGATCTTGGAATTCTGATGAATTATGGTGATGCTGGAGTTGGAAAAACTTCTGCTGTTATTTGGGAAGCAACTTCTGGAAGATTTAAACTTGCCGCTGATTTGGATGAGACTGTTGGAATTACTACAAACGCTCCACAGATTAATGTTTCAACATATGCACCAATTGAGATTTCAGAACTTTGGATTAATAATTCCTGCACGGGTGGGTCATCGCAAGTAATTGCTTGTTCTGGTTCCGAATTGGTTCTTCAAAACATTACAGTTGACGGTGGATCATTCTGATAATTTAATTAAATAATTTCAATAAATACACTCAGTTTACTGGGTGTATTTTTTTATGTCTGAAGAAGATTTAAAAGCAATAGTAGCAAAATATCAACAAAAAGCATTTGACCTTTTTAATAAGACAATAGTGTTAGAAACTCAGGTAGAGACTCTGACACAGGCAAATACATCTCTACAAAATGAGTTGGAAAAATTAAAAAAAACGAAAAGAACAACTAAAACAGGATCTGAAGATTTTCAATAATCTGAATTAGTTTGACACTATAAATAATAGAGATTCTTATATAAGAATCTATACGGTTTCTACCAACTATGAGAGGTTGAATGGCAGATCCAAATATTAGAATTAAAAGGTCTTCTGTACCTGGAAAAATACCAACGTTGGGGCAACTACCTCTAGGTGAGCTAGCCCTCAACACATATGACGCCGACCTCTTAGTTAGAAGAGAAAGAACCGGAATAGGCACTGACATTGTAAGAGTCGGTGCTGGGGCAACAGTATCTAATGTTTATTATGTCACAAAAGACGGAAGCGATACAAATACAGGAAAAAAACTCGGAGACGCAAAAGGAACCCTCAAAGGAGCCCTTGCAATCGCAGAAGAAGGATCCATTATTAGAATTACTGCTGGATCTTATATAGAAGATAATCCTTTAACTATACCAAAAAAAGTTTCTATAATTGGAGATAGTTTAAGAGAAGTAACTATTACTCCACAGAATTCCAATCAAGATCTTTTTTATGTAAGAGAAGGTGCTTATGTTTCGGACATGTCTTTTAAAGGATCTGTAGATTCTGGAAAGGCTTGTGTTAGATTCGACCCTACAGTTGTTGGATTTACTTCACAATCTCCATACATTAGAAATTGTACAAACTTCATTTCCAATAGTATTGGAATGTTAATTGATGGTTCTGATTGTATCGGCAAATTGAAGAGTATGGTTGTAGACTCTTTTACACAATACAATCAAGGTGGCATTGGAGTCTCGATTACAAATGAAGGTTATGCTCAATTAGTTTCATTATTTACCATTTGTAATGATATTTCTGTTTACTGCGGTTCTGGTGGTGCTTGTGATTTAACAAACTCCAACTCATCATTTGGAAATTATGCTCTTATTGCTGATGGAGTAGGTCCTAAAAAATATACTGGGATTATTACCAGTGCTGCTTCAGCAAATTCCGATACATTTGTTTTGGATTTAAATGTTCCAACATTTAATGTTACGAATGCACTATACGATAATACAACTGGTCTTACAACGATAACGGTCAATTCCAATCACAACTTTAATGTTGGTATGGGACTGACCATTTCTGGTCTTGGATTTACTTGCACATCTGATGGTGGAGTAACTACAGTAACATATCCATCAGGAAACAGTGGATATATTTTTGAAGTGGTTTCTATTCCAAGTTCCACATCGTTTGAAGTTTATGTTGGAGCATCAACTCTTCCCCACACATACACATCTGGAGGAACAGTTGCAATAAATGCAGTAAGACCATTTGATGGGCAAGTGATTTATATTGAAGATTTATACTATACTGTCGATGATATCATTATTACTAATGGTGGTAGTGGATATACTGAAAACGTTTCAATTAGTATTGATGGACCTTTAACTTCTTGGGGAGTTCCTGCAACAGCAGTTGCTGAAGTTAAAAATGGTCAAGTTGTTGATGTTGAAATTGTTTCTAATGGTAGAGGATACACCCATACTCCATCAATTACTATTGCAGATCCTCAAGGAGCAGGAACAACTGCCATTGGAACTGCGGTTTTAATTCCAACATATTATTCTATTAAAGAATCTACACCAGTTGTTTCTGGCATTTGCACTATTACAGTAACTGAAAACGTTCCATATTCTGTTGGAGTTGGATCTACTGCGGTTTTCTTCAAACAAAGTAGAGTTCTTGCATCAGGTCATTCAATGGAATATATAGGTACAGGAACTGATATTGATACCGCATTTCCCCAAGCTGGAGGAATTCCAATTCAAGAGCAGGAAACTGATTCAAGAAATGGAGGACTTGTTGTATATACTTCAACAGATCAAGCAGGTAATTTTAGAATTGGTGATGGTGTTGTAGTTGACCAACAAACCGGAACTATTTCTGGGAGATTTTATTCTAAGAGTTTGTTTTCTACATTAACCCCATTCATTCTAGCATTAGGAGAATAATATGGCATTAGCACTAAATGTATTCCAAACAGTAACTGCTGTAGTTTCTTTAACGGAAACTGAGGTATATTCAGCACCAACTGGATATACTGGTGTTGTTCTTTTGGCACAAATTGCAAACATTGGATCAACATCTGAAGATATTACATTAGTACATAGAAGAAGCACAACTGATACGGAATTATTGAAGGATTTTCCAATTTCCGGAAATGATACTGCAAATTTATTAACTGGAAAATTGGTCCTTGAAAGTGGAGATAAATTAGTATTATCTGGCAGTAATGCTTCAAATTTAAAATTTGTTACAAGTATTTTAGAATCATTAAATTAATCAATACATTTTTTTAACTCAAAATGTCAAAGTATCTTAGCAATCGTCAAAAGAATTTAAAAGTCGGCATAAGTTCTTATTCCGAGAACAAAACAACTGTTGAAGTTGTCGGTAAGGTTGGTATTGGGACTGCAGCAGCAACTGCTGACTTGGACATTAATGGCGATCTAAGATTGCGCGGAAGTTTATATGATAGAGATAATCAAGTAGGTTCTCAGGGTCAAGTTTTAGTTTCTACTGGAGCAGGTGCAACTTGGACAAATATTGATGGAATAGAAACTATTGAAAATATTATAAATACTACATTAACTGGTGTTGAAATTGAGGAAGAAGGTGTAGGTATTGGTACTGGTTACCATACCATAAATTTTGTTGGAGCAGGAGTTACTGCAACTGGTGCTGGAACAACAGCAACTATCACCTTTACTCAGCAAGTAGGAATTCAAGGTACTCAAGGTGTTCAAGGCACTCAAGGTATCCAAGGTACTCAAGGTATCCAAGGTACTCAAGGAACACAAGGCACTCAGGGTGTTGATGGAATACAAGGTACTCAAGGCGTTCAAGGAACACAAGGTACTCAAGGTCTCCAAGGTACTCAGGGTGTTGATGGAATACAAGGTACTCAGGGCACTCAGGGGGTTCAGGGCACTCAAGGTGTTCAAGGAACACAGGGTACTCAGGGGGTTCAGGGCACTCAAGGTACTCAAGGTATTCAAGGGACTCAAGGTACTCAAGGGACTCAAGGTACTCAAGGTATTCAAGGGACTCAAGGAACACAGGGAACTCAAGGTACTCAAGGTACTCAAGGGACTCAAGGTATTCAAGGTATTCAAGGGACTCAAGGAACACAGGGAACTCAAGGTACTCAAGGTCTCCAAGGTACTCAGGGTCTTGATGGAATACAAGGTACTCAGGGTGTTCAAGGGACTCAAGGAACACAGGGAACTCAAGGTGTTCAAGGAACACAGGGAACTCAGGGGGTTCAGGGCACTCAGGGAGTTCAGGGCACTCAAGGTACTCAGGGCATTCAAGGGACTCAAGGAACACAGGGAACTCAAGGTGTTCAAGGAACACAGGGTACTCAGGGGGTTCAGGGCACTCAAGGAACTCAAGGTACTCAAGGTGTTCAGGGAACGACTGGTCCTGTAGCTGGATCTGCGGAACAAGTTGTATATAAAGATGGTTCGAATAATCCAGCAGGATCGGATAATTTAACCTTTAATGGCAATGATTTATTTGTCGGTAGAGATGTTACTATAGGTAGAGATTTATATGTTGATGGAAGTGTAACAATTGGTGGTACTTCTGCAACATTATTCACAGAAACTCTCAGAATCAGTGATGCGGACATTATTCTTGGATATAGAACTGATTCAAATGGAAATGATGCATCAACTGATACAACAGCAAATCATGGTGGTGTTGCACTTGCATCAACAGAAGGTACTCCATTAGTCAGTCTTAATGTAGCAGGAATTGAAACTCTTCCTCCCACATATAAGAAGATTATGTGGTTCAAAGAAGGAACCTTCTCTGGTCTTGGAACTGATGCCTGGTTGACTAACTATGCTCTTGGAATTGGTCTGACTGATATGCTTTCCGGAACTGCTTTGGCAGTTGGTGGTGATATTGATATTCATGGTGCACTATATGATACAAACCACCTTAAGGGAGATTCTGGAGATATTCTAGTTTCGACTGGAACAGGTATATCTTGGACAGACCCATACGCAGCAGGAATACAGGGAACTCAAGGTGTTCAGGGTACTCAAGGTACTCAAGGTACTCAAGGTGTTCAGGGAACACAAGGAACTCAGGGTACACAAGGAACTCAGGGTACACAAGGTGCCCAAGGAACTCAAGGTACTCAAGGTGTTCAGGGAACACAAGGTATTCAAGGCACTCAAGGTATTCAAGGTACTCAGGGAACTCAAGGTGTTCAGGGAACTCAAGGTGTTCAGGGAACACAAGGTACTCAAGGTACTACAGGTGTCCAAGGCACTCAAGGTGTCCAAGGCACTCAAGGTGTCCAAGGAACTCAGGGTGTTCAAGGAACACAAGGTACTCAAGGCACTCAGGGCATTCAAGGAACTCAAGGTGTCCAAGGAACTCAAGGTGTTCAGGGAACACAAGGTACTCAAGGCACTCAGGGCATTCAAGGAACTCAAGGTGTCCAAGGAACTCAAGGTGTTCAGGGAACACAAGGTACTCAGGGCATTCAAGGAACTCAAGGTACTCAAGGTACTCAAGGCACTCAGGGTACACAAGGCATCCAAGGCATCCAAGGCACTCAAGGTACTCAAGGAACTCAAGGTACTCAGGGTACACAAGGTACTCAGGGCATTCAAGGTACTCAAGGTACTCAAGGTACTCAGGGTACACAAGGCATCCAAGGTATCCAAGGTATCCAAGGAACTCAAGGAACTCAGGGCATTCAAGGAACGCAAGGAACTCAAGGAACTCAAGGAACTCAAGGAACTCAAGGAACTCAGGGCATTCAAGGAACTCAAGGTACTCAAGGTACTCAAGGTACTCAAGGCATCCAAGGTATCCAAGGTACTCAAGGTACTCAAGGTACTCAAGGCATCCAAGGTATCCAAGGTACCCAAGGAACTCAAGGTGTCCAAGGAACTCAAGGTACTCAAGGAACTCAAGGTACTCAGGGTACACAAGGCATCCAAGGCATCCAAGGCACTCAAGGTACTCAAGGAACTCAAGGTACTCAGGGTACACAAGGCATCCAAGGCATCCAAGGCACTCAAGGTGTTCAAGGAAGACAAGGAACTCAGGGTATTCAAGGTACTCAGGGAACTCAAGGTACTCAAGGCACTCAGGGTACAACGGGACCAGTAGCTGGATCAGCAAATCAAGTTGTTTACAAAAATAGTTCTAATATTGCAACAGGTTCTACAAATTTAACTTTTGATGGAACTTCTCTATATGCAAATCAGATTAATGGACCAGCAACCTTTGTAATTGATCCAACAACAATCGGTGACAACTCAGGAACTGTTGTTATAAAAGGTGACCTTCAAGTTGATGGACAAACAACAACAATAAATTCAACAGAACTTATTGTAGATGACTTAAATATCACTCTAGCTTCTGGTGCAGCAGATTCTTCCGCAGCAGATGGAGGTGGTATTACTCTTGATGGTGCAAATGCAAGTTTAACGTATGCATCCACTGGAGATAAGTGGGTATTCAATAAAGCACCTTATTACAATGCTGCTAGGTTACTTACAACTTCCGATGAAGGAAGTGGAAATGGTTTAGATGCAGACACTGTAGATGGTCTTGAGGCATCATCATTCTTCAGAGCAGATACTTCAAACTCTGTGGATGTAAGATTGTCAATTGGAAATGGTAGAGGTGTTAGATTCTTTGACAGTGATAACTATAAAATTTGGATGTCATCAAGTAATGATAGTACTTGGGGAGGAAGACTAGATTCGACTTCCGATTTTAATATGTACTTCAGGATGACTGGAGGTACAAACAGAGGATTCGTATTCCAAAATGGAACTTCTGAGTTGTTCCAGATTGAATCGGACGGTCAAGTAAGAGTTGCTTCTAATAACATTTATGCAGGTAATGCTAATACGGTATGGCACGCTGGTAATGATGGAGCATCATCAGGTTTAGATGCAGACTTGCTTGATGGACAAGAAGGTTCTTACTACATCAATACATCGGCAAATTCTCAAACTAAAACTGGAGATTTGACCTTAAGTGGTAATTTAACCCTTTCAGGATCATTTATTGATTCGACAGTAAGTTCTGGAACTACAGGATACGTTTTACAGTCAACTTTAAGTGGAACTGAGTGGGTTGATCCCACGACTGTTGCTGGACTTCAAGGCATCCAAGGCACTCAAGGTATTCAAGGAACTCAGGGAACTCAAGGTACTCAGGGAACTCAAGGTACTCAGGGAACTCAAGGTACTACAGGTGTCCAAGGAACACAAGGTACTCAAGGTCTTCAAGGAACACAAGGTACTACAGGTGTCCAAGGAACTCAAGGTGTTCAGGGAACTCAAGGTACTCAAGGTCTTCAAGGAACTCAAGGAACTCAAGGCACTCAGGGCATTCAAGGAACTCAAGGTGTCCAAGGAACTCAAGGTGTTCAGGGAACACAAGGTACTCAAGGCACTCAGGGTACACAAGGCATCCAAGGCATCCAAGGCATCCAAGGTACCCAAGGAACTCAAGGTGTCCAAGGAACTCAAGGTACTACAGGTGTCCAAGGTACTCAAGGTACTCAAGGCACTCAGGGCATTCAAGGAACACAAGGTACTACAGGTGTCCAAGGAACTCAAGGTACTCAGGGAACTCAGGGTGTTCAAGGAACACAAGGTACTACAGGTGTCCAAGGTACTCAAGGTACTCAAGGCACTCAGGGAACTCAGGGTGTTCAAGGAACACAAGGTACTACAGGTGTCCAAGGTACTCAAGGTACTCAAGGCACTCAGGGCATTCAAGGAACTCAAGGAACTCAGGGAACTCAAGGTGTTCAAGGCAGACAAGGTACTACTGGACCAGTAGCAGGTTCTGCAAATCAGGTTGTATATAAGGATGCATCAAATAACCCAGCAGGTTCAGCAAACCTTACTTTTGATGGTGGAACACTTACTGCAAGCAATTTAACAGTTACTGGTGCTTCTACATTCCAAGGTAATGTAGATCTTGGTGATAATGATAGATTGAGATTTGGTGATAGTCAAGACTTACAGATTTATCATAATGGATCTAATAGTGTTATTCAGGATACCGGAACTGGTTCTTTAATACTGGGCGGTTCAAATTCTGTAGAAATTAGAAATGGTGCAGTAAATGAAACTGCAGCAAAATTCATTACAGATGGAGCAGTAGAACTCTACTACGACAACTCCAAGAAATTTGAAACCACTGCTGATGGTATTTTAGTTAATCCAAATGTAGGTCTCGGAACAACAGCAGGAAATGCTGATGCAACTCAAGACCTTGCAGTATTCAAAACTACAAATAGCAATTCATCACTACTCAAAATTACCGAAACAAGAGATGTAGATGGAACTAATTGGATTTCTGCTTATACCAGAATTCAGAAGACCACTGATGTAACCGACCAGGCATATATCCAGTTCAATGGTGATGGTAATACCTATGGAATGGAATTTGGGACAATAGATGATGAAAAGTTTGCAGTATTCAGACGAGATGCAGAAGTAGAACTCTACTATGATAACTCTCTGAAATTTGAAACCACTGACTATGGAATCTATGTAACGGGTGCTGGGAATACATCAACAATTGCAGGTGCAGCAAACCTTGTTCTTGATCCAACTGCTGTAGGTGATAATACAGGAACAGTTATCATCAAAGGCGATCTTCAAGTTGATGGAGATACCACAACAATCAACTCTACAACTTTAACAGTAGACGATAAGAATATTACTCTTGCTTCTGGAGCAGTTAATGCTGCATCTGCAGATGGTGCAGGAATTACAGTCGATGGTTCCAATGCAACATTGACTTATGCATCCACTGGAGATAAGTGGGTATTCAATAAAGCACCTTATTACAATGCTGCAAGATTACTGACAACTTCAGATGAAGGAAGTGGAAACGGACTTGATGCAGATACTGTAGATGGTCTTGAGGCATCATCATTCTTTAGAGCAGATGCTGGAAATACTGTAGATGCAAGAATTGCCGCTGCTAATGGTAGAGGAATTAGATTCTATGATAATGATGGATATAAGATCTATATGTCATCATCGGCAGATGCAACTTGGGGAGGAAGATTAGATACAACTTCAGACTTTAATATGTACTTCAGAATGACTGGAGGTACAAACAGAGGATTCGTATTCCAAAATGGAACTTCTGAGTTGTTCCAAATTGAATCAACAGGTCAATTAAGAGTTGCATCAAATAACATTTATGCAGGTAATGCTAATATCGTATGGCACGCAGGCAATGATGGGGCAAGTAGTGGATTAGATGCAGACTTGCTTGATGGTCAGCAAGGTTCTTATTATATTAATACATCGGCAAATTCTCAAACTAAAACTGGAGATTTGACCTTAAGTGGCAATTTAACTCTATCTGGATCATTTACCGATTCTGCAGCAAGTTCTGGAACTTCAGGTTATGTTTTAAAATCAACCTCTACAGGAACTGAATGGGTTGATCCAACAACTGTTGCTGGACTTCAAGGCATCCAAGGCACTCAAGGTATTCAAGGAACTCAAGGAACTCAAGGAACACAAGGTACTCAAGGTCTTCAAGGAACACAAGGTACTACAGGTGTCCAAGGAACTCAAGGAACACAAGGTACTCAAGGTCTTCAAGGAACACAAGGTACTACAGGTGTCCAAGGAACTCAAGGAACTCAGGGAACTCAAGGCATTCAAGGCACTCAGGGTACACAGGGCATCCAAGGAACACAGGGTACTCAGGGAACACAAGGTGTTCAAGGAACACAAGGTACTACAGGTGTCCAAGGTACTCAAGGTACTCAAGGCACTCAGGGAATTCAAGGTACTCAGGGTATTCAAGGTACTCAGGGCATTCAAGGAACACAAGGAACACAAGGAACTACAGGTACTACAGGTGTCCAAGGAACTCAAGGAACACAAGGTACTCAAGGTCTTCAAGGAACACAAGGTACTACAGGTGTCCAAGGAACTCAAGGAACACAAGGTACTCAAGGTCTTCAAGGAACACAAGGTACTACAGGTGTCCAAGGAACTCAAGGAACTCAGGGAACTCAAGGTCTTCAAGGAATACAAGGTACTACAGGTGTCCAAGGAACACAAGGTACTCAAGGTACTCAAGGTAGACAAGGTACTACAGGTACTACAGGTACTACAGGTGTCCAAGGTACTCAGGGAACTCAGGGAACTCAAGGAACTCAAGGTATTCAAGGAAGACAAGGAACTCAAGGTGTCCAAGGAACTCAAGGTACTCAGGGAACTCAGGGAACTCAAGGTACTACAGGACCAGTAGCTGGATCAGCAAATCAAGTTGTTTACAAAAATAGTTCCAATATTGCAACAGGTTCTGCAAATCTGACCTTTGATGGAACTTCTTTATATGCAAATCAGATTAATGGACCAGCAACCTTTGTAATTGATCCAACAACAATCGGTGACAACTCAGGAACTGTTGTAGTTAAAGGTAATTTGCAGATTGATGGTACAACAACAACTGTAAATTCAACCACAGTAACTATTGATGATAAGAATATTACTCTTGCTTCTGGTGCTGCCAATGCTGCAGCTTCTGATGGTGGTGGTATTACGCTTGATGGTTCTAGTGCTTCTATTACATATGCATCCACTGGAGATAAGTGGGTATTCAATAAAGCACCTTATTACAATGCTGCTAGGTTACTTACAACTTCCGATGAAGGTTCTGGAAATGGTATCGATGCGGACACTGTAGATGGTCTTCAGGCATCATCATTCTTCAGAGCAGATGCTGGAAACAGTGTAGACGCAAGAATTGCTGCCGCAGACGGACGGGGAATTAGATTCTATGATAATGATGCATATAAGGTCTATATGTCTGCTTCAGGAAATACAACCTGGGGTGGTAGATTAGATACAACTTCAGACTTTAATATGTACTTCAGAATGACTGGAGGTACAAACAGAGGATTCGTATTCCAAAATGGAACTTCGGAACTGTTCCAGATTGAATCTACTGGACAACTAAGAGTTGCATCAAATAACATTTATGCAGGTAATGCTAATATCGTATGGCACGCTGGTAATGATGGATCGGGAAGCGGATTGGATGCGGATTTACTAGATGGGCAGCAAGGTTCTTATTATATTAATACATCAGGAACTGCGCAGACAAAGACTGGTAATTTGACAATTAGTGGAGAAATTATTGCAAATACAGGAAACTTTATTTCGACGGTAGGTATTGGAACAATCATAGATATTATTCCTTATGATACTTTAAATTCTGGAACACTTTCCTTTGAAGCTTCTGCGGGACAGTTGTTCTCCATTACAAATAATCTCACATCAGGATCTATTTTCTCAGTTAATGATGTTTCTGGACTACCAAGCATTGATGTTAATGCTGATGGAACAGTACAATTAGCACCTTTTGGATCTAATGAATATGTTGGAGTTGGAGTAACAAATCCAACACAAAAACTTCATGTAAATGGAAACCTAAGAGTTACTGGAGCATATTATGATTCCAATAATGATGCGGGAACATCGGGATACGTTCTCAAGTCAACTGCTACAGGAACTGACTGGGTAGATCCAACAACGGTTGCTGGATTGCAGGGTATTCAAGGTACTCAGGGTATTCAAGGAACTCAGGGAACTCAGGGCACTCAGGGAACTCAAGGTAGACAAGGTACTACAGGTATTCAGGGCACTCAGGGCACTCAGGGAACTCAAGGTAGACAAGGTACTACAGGTACTACAGGTACTCAGGGAACTCAAGGCACTCAAGGTATTCAAGGCACTCAGGGAACTCAAGGTAGACAAGGTACTACAGGTACTACAGGTACTCAGGGAACTCAAGGCACTCAAGGTATTCAAGGCACTCAGGGAACTCAAGGTAGACAAGGTACTACAGGTACTACAGGTACTCAGGGAACTCAAGGCACTCAAGGTATTCAAGGCACTCAGGGAACTCAAGGTAGACAAGGTACTACAGGTACTACAGGTACTCAGGGAACTCAAGGTATTCAAGGTAGACAAGGTACTACAGGTACTACAGGTACTCAGGGAACTCAGGGAACTCAGGGCACTCAAGGTAGACAAGGTACTACGGGTACTACAGGTACTCAGGGCACTCAGGGCACTCAGGGAACTCAAGGTAGACAAGGTACTACAGGACCAGTAGCAGGTTCAGCAAATCAAGTTGTTTATAAAAATTCATCAAATGTTCCAACAGGTTCTTCCAATTTTACATTTGATGGTGATACTTTAACGGTAAATGGTGACGTTTCAATTGCATCTACGGTTAGCATTGGTACAAGCATTGATATTATTCCAGATAATAGTACAGGAACACTTTCATTTGAAGGTTCTGCTGGACAATTATTCTCCATTACAAATAATCTGACTACAGGTTCTATCTTTGCTGTTGGTGATGTTACGGGCATTCCAAGCATTGATGTTGATGCTGATGGAACAATTCAATTAGCACCTTACGGTTCAACTGAGTATGTTGGTGTTGGTGAAACAAATCCAACACAAAAACTTCATGTAAATGGAAACCTAAGAGTTACTGGAGCATATTATGATTCTAATAATGATGCAGGAACATCTGGATATGTTCTTAAATCAACTGCTACAGGAACTGACTGGGTAGATCCAACAACGGTTGCTGGATTGCAGGGCACTCAGGGCACTCAGGGAACTCAAGGTAGACAAGGTACTACAGGTACTACAGGTACTACAGGTACTCAGGGAACTCAAGGTATTCAAGGTAGACAAGGTACTACAGGTACTACAGGTACTCAGGGAACTCAAGGTATTCAAGGTAGACAAGGTACTACAGGTACTACAGGTACTCAGGGAACTCAAGGTATCCAAGGTCCTGGAGGATTGACAACAACAAATGCAGATACTTTAGATAATTTAGATTCTACAGCATTCTTTAGAGCAAATACTGGAAATACTGTAGATGCTAGATTTGCTTCAGCAGATGGAAGAGGTGTTAGATTCTATGATAATGATGCATATAAGGTCTATATGTCTACTTCAGGAAATACAACCTGGGGAGGAAGACTAGATTCGACTTCCGATTTTAATATGTACTTCAGGATGACTGGAGGTACAAACAGAGGATTCGTATTCCAAAATGGAACTTCGGAACTGTTCCAAATTGAATCAACAGGTCAATTAAGAGTTGCATCAAATAATATCTACGCAGGCAATGCTAATACGGTATGGCACGCTGGTAATGATGGATCAGGTTCAGGACTTGATGCAGACTTACTTGATGGTTATTCAGCAAGTACTACAAGAAATGCCGCAAATACAATTCCAGTTAGAGACGGCAATGGTTATCTTCAGTTAGGGTGGATAAACACTACTAGCGGCGCAACAACTTCAACTATAAACAAAATTTATGCTTCAAATGATGATTATATAAGGTATGTTACACCTGCCACTCTTATCAGTCAGTTGGGTATTTGGACCTCAGGTAACGATGGATCAGGTTCTGGTTTAGATGCTGATTTACTTGATGGCGAAAACTTGGTGGATAATGCTGCAACTGCAAATACTGTTGCGGGAAGAAATGCATCCGGTGACATCTATGCAAGATTAATTCGCCAGACATTCGCGGATCAAAGTACAATTAACGGTGGAATAGTATTCCGTACTAATAGTAGCAGTGATAACTATCTAAGAGTTTGTAATAGTACTTCTGCTATTCGCGCCTACTTGAATGTTCCAACAAGAACTGGTGGTGATGCTAGTGGAACTTGGGGAATTAATATTACTGGTAGTGCTGGAACTTTAGACGGTATTGATAGTTCCCAGTTCTTGAGGTCTGATGCTGATGATACCACTACAGGCAATTTAGTAATAAGTGATAAGTATCTGCGAGTAGGTAGACCTGTAAGCGATACTGCTTCTATGGTCAGAACAAATACTGCTCTTGAAGTATCTTCATTAGGAGTTGATCAAACAGCGTCTCAAACTAATGTAATGCGTTTACTTAGAGATGGTACAAGTGGTGTAGTTTATGCTGGCGCTGCAGACTTTGATCTTTACAGACATACTGCAAGTGGTGTTGCACCAAATGTTGGATTGGAAATAAAATTATCTACTTCTGATACATCAACTTATTATAGTGCATTAAAACTTCAAAGTAATGGAGTTATCCAAACTGGAGGAAACACAATATGGCACGCAGGTAATGATGGTGCTGGATCTGGTTTAGATGCTGACTTACTTGATGGATTACAACCTTCAGTATCAGCATCAAATAACACAATAGTTCAAAGACATAGTTCTGGATACATTTACGCAAATTATTTCAACACCACTCCAAATGATGTTACATCTGGAGTAACAAAGGTTTGTGTTGAAACTGGAAATGATGGTTTTATTAGACATGGTACTGCTGCTGCTATTAGAACATTTATTGGAGCAGGTTCTGGTGGTGGTCTTGATGCTGACTTACTTGATGGTCAACAAGGTTCCTATTATCTTAACTACAATAACTTATCTAACAAACCAACAATTCCAACTAATAACAACCAACTGACTAATGGTGCTGGTTATATAACCTCTAGTGGAAGTATTACTGGTAGTGCTGGAACTTTAGACGGTATTGATAGTTCCCAGTTCTTAAGATCTGATGCTAATGATACTTTCACTGGAAACCTGACTACTGGTGCAGATAATCACATTACTTTTGGTCCAAATAGTAGTTGGTCATCATATTTACGTGTTGGTGGTAACGGAAGAACTGCAACTGGTACAGAGATGGCAAGCGTTGTCACTACTGACGGAAACTTACATTTAGACGCTGCTGCTTCTACTAACGCTACATATTTAAATTATTACGCAGGTACTCAAGGTGTTGCATTCGGTAGTGGTAATTCGGCTACTGTTGCTTGGATGGGTCCAGATGGGGATCTTTGGAAAGGTAGTTCGGACAATAGTGGTAGTAAGTATTGGCACGCAGGCAATGATGGAGCAGGTTCTGGTCTTGATGCAGACTTACTCGATGGACTGAGTAGTGGAAGCTTCTTTAGAGCAGATGCTGGAAACAGTGTAGACGCAAGAATTGCTGCTGCTGACGGTAGAGGCATCAGATTCTGGGATAGTGATAACTATAAAATTTGGATGTCCGCATCAGGAAATACGACTTGGGGTGGTAGATTAGATACCACTTCCGATTATAATATGTACTTCAGGATGACTGGAGGTACAAACAGAGGATTCGTATTCCAAAATGGAACTTCCGAGTTGTTCCAAATTGAATCGACAGGTCAATTAAGAGTTGCTTCAAATAATATCTACGCAGGTAATGCTAATATTGTATGGCACGCAGGTAATGATGGATCAGGTTCTGGTCTCGATGCTGACTTACTCGATGGATATAGCACTGCAACTGGAGGAAATGCAAATACTATTGCACTGAGAGATGGCAGTGGTCACTTGTATATGAACTATGGTTTCGCGGCATACTTTAATATGAGCCATGGAACTGGTACTCGTACTGCCGATACTATTTTCTATTCCTCAACAGACAACTATATCAGAAAAAATAATGCAACTGGAATGAGATCATCTCTCAATGTTCCAACAAGAACTGGTGGTGATGCTAGTGGAACTTGGGGAATTAATATTACAGGTAATGCTGCTACTGCTACTAGTGCTACTAGTGCTACTAGTTCCGATTACTTAACAGGTAATGCTTTTGCGACTACAGGATCGCCATCAAATGCTCTGGAGTATCAGCAATCTGCTAGTATTTCAGATACAAGATTAGCACCCACTACAGATTGGTATAACACAATCAGAATGGGTCATGGAAATCCTTATAATTATTATAGCAATACTATTGCTATGCAAATGACCGGTACTGGTGCTGGTCAAATAAGGACTCAATTAATTTCAAATAATAGTCCACAAGGATGGAGAACTGTCTGGGATTCGTCGAACGATGGATCAGGTTCTGGATTAGATGCAGATTTACTTGATGGTCTCAATGCTGCAACAACAGGTGCGAATACAATTGTAAGAACTGATGGTTCTGGAAATATTGCAGCATCTGGTAATGTCACAGCATACTCTTCTGATAGAAGACTGAAAGAAAACTTCAACCATATTGAATCTCCAGTTGAGAAAGTACAAAAACTTAATGGTTATACATTTGATTGGAATGAGAAATCAAAAGAACTTGGATTTACTCCAAAGTATGAAAAGAATGATATTGGTTTAATCGCACAAGAAGTTGAAGATATTCTTCCACAGGCAGTTGCACCAGCACCATTTGATACAAAATCAAATGGAGAATCTAAATCTGGAGAGAACTACTTAACAATTCAATATGAGAGACTTGTTCCATTGCTGGTTGAAGCAATTAAAGAACAACAAAATCAAATAAATAAATTGACTCAAGAAATTAATGAGTTGAAATCAAATTAATTTCCTGATTTGTTATAAATAGTAAAAATAATTATTCAAAAAAATGTCTGAAGAACAACAAAATTTGACAACTGCATTTGAAAGGCAAAGACAACTGGTTAATGAGATTAACCAGTTGAATACTGAAATTAACATCAGAAAAGAAAGTGCTTTGAAACTTCAAGGTATTATTGAATACCTTCAATCAAAGGGAGCTAAACTTCCAGAACCAGAAGTTATTCAAACATCAGAAGAAACATCAGAAGAAACATCAGAAAAAGGAACTGAAAATCAATGAGCATTACATATACAGTAGCAGACTATTCACCTAGTGATTCAACAGTCGAAGTTACTTACACTAACGCGGAAGGTTATACTCATACAAGGACTATCAACATTCCACATTTGGAAGATGGTTCTATAGACGCAGATTATCTTCAAGAGATTTTTGAAGGTCAACTCAGAGGAGTTGAGAATAAGGTTGCTGTTGGAGCAATTACTTTTGTTGATCCAAATGTTGGAATTGGAACAACTGCCTGAAGGTAAATAAAAACTTATGACACTACAAGGTTCTGGAGCAATATCTTTATCACAAATAGCAGGCGAGTTCGGTGGAAAGAATCCACTAGAGCTTGGTGAGTATCGTGGTCAAGATAATGCTCCAACGACTGGTGCCATAAGTTTTTCCAATTTTTATGGGACCGATGGTATTCCTACAAGTGGTCTCCAATATCATTATGATGGTCAGATTTCTGAACATAATGATCCTTCAGCAGGAAATGTTCAAGATTTAGGTTCAAGTAACTATACTGGAACCTTGACCAATGGTGCTGCGTATAACACTGGAAACTTTGGTAAAGTAGTATTTGATGGCGTTGATGACTATGTAAATCTGTCTGGATATAATGGAGTTACTGGCACAACAGCAAGAACTTCCATTGTATTTTTTAAACTTGATGCATCACCACCATCTGCAGTTCAAAGACTTTTAACTTGGGGAGACCCTACCACTAATGGTCAAAAGTGGGCAATGGAAATTACAACAGCAAGACAGATTAGATTAGCTATTGGAGGTGCTTCTAGATTAGCAACAAAACAATTGACCACAACTAATTGGAATATGATTGCTGCCACCTGTTCTGGTGGTTCTGGTGCGAGTGCACCATCTCCTATTTTTGACTTTCTTATAGCAGGAGACACTGTAGTTAGTGGAACTGGAGTTCCTGGTGGTACAACAGTTACTGCATTTAATAGTAGTGCAGGTACTATTACATTATCCAATAATCTTACGACTACATTATCCAATACTACTTTAACGTTCACCAACACTTATTTGCAAGCAAGTGGTGGTGGAGGTGGACAAAATCGTGGATCTGGTGGAAATGGTGGTACTGCTAGTGGTGCGGCAAGAGCAGCTGCATCACAAGGATCTGGCGGCCAAGGCGGCACCGGTTCTAATAGGCAGAGTCCATTTTATTCTGGAGGCGGCGGCGGTGCTGGTGGATATACCGGCAATGGTGGTAGAGGTTGTGACCAAGACGGTAGCCCATCAGGAGCAGCAGGAACTGGTGGTGGTGGCGGCGGTGGCGGCCGAAGCGATGGTGGTGGTGGTGTAGAAGTATCCAATGGTCAAGGTACTTCGGGAAGTGGTGGAGGAACAACCAATCCTGGTGGTGGAGGTTCTGGTGGTTCTGCAGGATCTGCTGGATCCGGTACTGGAGCTTCTGGTGGTAATTATGGTGGAGGAGGCGGTGGTGCCTATGGATCCGATAACAATGGTGGATCTGGTAGACCTGGTAGGGCAAGATTTGTTTGGGGTAGCTATTCATATCCCTCAAATGCTTCTTCATCTGCGTCAACACAACAAACATTTGCCGGAAGTGGAACATTCACAGTTCCTAGTGGAGTAACATCAGTTTCTGCTGCAATTGTTGGTGGTGGCGGCGGTGGTGGTGGTTCGGAAGAAAGTGATGAAACCGGCGGCGGCGGTGGCGGCGGTGCTCTTTCATATGGAAGTTGGACTGTTTCTCCTGGCCAGCAATTCACAGTAACTATTGGTAGTGGCGGCAGCGGTGCCGGTGCTGGTAATGATGGAGGTTCTGGAGGAACTTCAAGTATTACCGGAACTGATACAGAAGCAGTATCAGGAACATCAGGAACTAATACACTTACTGCTGCATCCGGTGCTGCTAATGATATTCCCAACATAACCTTATACCATAACGCACAAAAACTTACAAATTATAGTGATGTTGCTGGAGCTATTGACACATCAACGGGAACAAATGTTGCTATCGGTCGTGCCAATGCTGGAGCAGCAGGAAATGTTGATGGAGAGGTTGCCAAAGCATTAATTTATAATAGAGAATTAACTCACGCAGAAGTTGCTCAGATATACAATGCAAAATGCGTGGCACTTGGACTATCTCAAGAAACAGCATCGACTGAAACTACATCATCTCCTCCAACATATTCCATTACACAGACAGCAACAACAATTTATGAAACATCTGGTGCAGGATCTCCACAATCTACAACATTTACAATAACTACAACTAATGTTGCAAATGGAACAACTCTATATTGGACTTGTGGTGGTGGTAATGTTTCATCTGCAGACTTTACTCAAAATACAACTTCCGGATCTTTCACTATTAACAACAATACTGGTTCTGTAACTTTAACTGCCAGAAATGATGGAGTTGCCGACGATAAGGAAACATTCACATTAGAAGTTAGAACTGGAAGTACTTCGGGAACAGTTGTAGCAACCAGTTCAACAATTACAATTAATGAATAATAATGGAAAGAACTGTTGGAAGATTATTATATCCCCGTGGTCCTGGAAAGGACTATTTTAGTTATGAGGAAAATAAAAGAAGGCAAAATATATCAGATAGAACAGCACTCAAAAGAGCAGGTTATAAAAGACACCCAAAAAGTTTATCCCAAATAAAATTTAAAAAAGGAAACCATACATTTTCAGATTATCATTATACTAGAGTTATAATATATTCAGATTTATCTGATTATGTGACAAGAATTTTAAAAGTAAAAACTCCAATACAGGGTGGAGTTACTCCTACTTGGAAAAGATCTCTTCACGCAAAACGAGTAAAAAGAAAAGTTGGTGGAGATAGAACTGAAAGAAAGGTATATAATTTAACAGTGAGGTCAAAACAAGATATAACTGCTGTTGGTGTTTCTTTAATGGCACTTGGCAGAAGTTTCCATAGAGAAATTTTCATTGGTTGTCCAGAAACAATGAAAATATACGATGTAAAACCAGGATATTTATTAACATCAAGACCAACTTCACACTCAAGACTAAAACAATTTGCAAAGTGTGGAGAAAATTATGACTTGAGAATGAGAGATTATAAAATAACATCTAATGGGTGTTGGTTTATTGGAATAATATCAAAAATTCAAAGAGTAAAATAAAAATGATAAACAGAACATATCTTATAATTCCCGCAGGAGAAGTATCAAAAGTTGATTTCTCTCAGATAGTGGAAAATTCAGACAATCTTCAATACTCTCCTGATGGACAATACACTGTTATAAAATGGGATTCTGATTCCCCAGAACCAGATTTTATTTCAAATATTGCAGGTTCTCATGGGCCATATAATCATGATCAAATGAAAGAAATTATCCGGATGTATTCTCATCTTTATGATTGATTTGATTCATATGCAGAAATATTTTCAACATGAAGTGGACCCATAGGATCTCCAACCCAATCATCTGCAACTGTGGATGGTTTAACACCATTCAACCATTCCTGCACTGAAAGAAATACTCCTCCTTGGTCTGAAGAATATCCACCATGCCATTGATCATGACCAACATATATTGCTCTACCTATTAGATCGTTTCTATTTGGAGTTAAAAATATACTTCCAGAGTGCCTAAATGTTACTCCTCTTATAGCAACTTCAAAACTATCAACATTTGGGTGAGTGTGATCTGGAACAATAATATTTGGGCGCAAAATATAAAGTTGAACTTGGAATTGTCCTTCTCTATGAAGAGTGTATGCATGAGTTCCATCAATAAAACTCACACTGTCTTCTGGAGATAACCATGGAGAAATCTTTAATTCATTAGTTACAAACTTAAGATATTTCTCAAGACCAGTCTTTGGTTCAAAATTCCATGTGTCTATAATGTACATTTTTTTATTCTATGTATATAGAAAATCAGAGAGATATTGGCACATAAATAGTCCAAATTAATAAATTGACTTTGTGTATGGATAACTTTGCAAAAATTGCATTAGATAATGGTGGAATCATAAAGCCATTAATAATTCCATCAAACCTTACAAATGGATTGGGTTTGATGAATCCTTCAATTTTAGTCGAAAATGATAAAGTTCGTGTAATTTTAAGAGCAGTAAATTATACTTTTTATCATTCAGAAAAAAAATTATTTCAGCACCCATGGGGTCCATTAACATACCTTCACCCGGAGGATGATCAACATTTAAGAACTACAAATTATTATTTGGAACTTAATAAAGAAACTCTTGATATTGAAAGATATGATAAAATAGATACTTCAAAATTCGACAACTATGAACCTTTATGGGATTTTGTTGGATTAGAAGATGCTAGAATTTTTAGATGGGGTGAAAAACTTTACACATCTGGTGTTAGGAGAGATCTTGACACTAAAGGAACTGGTAGAATGGAGTTATGTGAAATAGTTGTTGATGATAATAAGGTCACAGAAGTTTCTAGAGTTAGAATAGAACCCCCAAATGATCCAAATTCTTATTGTGAAAAGAATTGGATGCCTATAGCAAATAAACCATATCACTATGTTAAGTGGACAAATCCAACAGAAGTCGTAAAAGTAAATCCAGAAAACAAAACTTCAGAAACTGTATATCTGGGAAATGTTATCAACTTACCTAGAGATATAAGAGGAGGAAGTCAAGTTATTCCTTGGAATGGATATTATATTGCTATGACTCATGAAGTTGATCTATTTAATAGCGAAGCTGGGAGAAAAGATGCTGTATACTATCATAGATTATTTGTATGGGATAAAGAGGGAAAAATTGTCAGACATTCGAAAGAATTTTTTATTCTTGGAGGTCATGTTGAATTTTGCATAGGTCTTTCTTATGATAAAGGAAATTTTTATCTAACTTTTGGGTTCCAAGACAATGCTGCATATGTATTAAAATTCCCAGAAAATGTAATTATGGAGGTACTTAACAATGATTAATATGGTTTACGGTTCAAAAGAAACTAAATTGGAAAATCTTTTGCAAGTTTATATAAATGATCCAGAAAATGTAGAAATAAATTTTACTATTGCAAATTACTATTTTGGCATTAGACAAACTGCTTCTGCAGTTTCATTTTTTTTAAGAACTGCCGAAAGAACAGAAGATAAAACTTTACAATATACATGTCTTTTAGCGGCAGCAAAATGTTTTGAAATTCAAGGCACTAGAAATTTTACGGTCATTAGTTTAATTAAAAATGCAATTTCAGTTTATCCAAAAAGACCTGAGGGATACTATTTACTTGCAGATTATTATCTAATGAACGGAGATTTTTATGATGCATATTTGATATCTTCAATTGCAGAAGATGTTGTGGAAAATGACTTATCTCCATTAGATTTCGATTTAAAATATCCTGGTCATTATGGAATTATTTTTAAAAAAGCAGAATCTGCATTTAATTGCGGTTTGAGAGATGAATCTAGAAAATTATTTTTCAAACTAAAGAATGAGTACTCCAAGTATATGGACAATAAGCATAAAGATTATTTGCAAAGCACTCTAAGTAGTTTAGGTGCCCATGGTCCAAATTACCAATTTAGAACTTATAGTAAGGAAGATTTTTCAAAATTAAGATATAAGTTTAAAGGGTGTGAAAAAATTAATAATAATCATTCGCAAGTTTTTCAAGATATTTTTATTCTTTCTATATTGGATGGGAAGAAAAATGGAAGTTTTCTTGAAGTTGGTGGAGGATACTCTTACCATAAAAACAATACAGCACTTTTGGAAAGTGATTTTGGGTGGAAAGGAGTTTCTATTGAGTTTAATGAGCATTGTGTAAATGATTACAGAACTCATAGACCAAACACTACAGTTTTGCATTCGAATGCATTATTGTTAGATTATTCAAAACTAATAAAAGAATATTTTGAAGGTGAATCTATAATCGATTATTTGCAATTGGACATTGAACCTTCAGAAAACACTTATAAAGCATTACTTTCAATTCCATTTAATGAATTTAAGTTTAGAGTAATTACTTATGAACACGATCATTATGTAGATGTTTCTGAAACATATAGAGAAAAGTCAAGAGAATATCTCACTAAGATGGGTTATGAATTAGTCGTTACTAACGTTGCTGAGGATGATGTGTCCGCATTTGAAGATTGGTGGGTTCATCCAGATTTAGTCGATAGTTCTATTCTTAATATTATGAAAGCAACTGATAATTCAGTTAAGAATGCTGAAAAATATATTCTTTCTGGAGAAATTAAACCGGAAAAAATGGAATGGGAATGGGAATGGGGAGAAATTGGTCAATTGGATTGGTTTAAAAATAGTATTATTGAAGAAGTATTTAATAATGACATTTATCAAAAGCATTTTGAAGTTAATGAGGGAGACATAGTCCTTGATATTGGTGCAAGTTGTGGACCATTTACCTATAAAATTTTAGATCAAAAACCATCAAAGGTCTATTGTTTTGAACCCCATAAGGGTTTATTTAAAACAATGCAACACAATCTTGATGGAAGAGATAATGTTGTTTTAATTAATAAAGCTCTTGCCAATGTCGATTCCGAATTTATAACTTCTGGCCTGTTTGATATTACATGCACAGAAACTTGGGAAAAGGAAAATGTTGCGGATGGAATTAGATTTGATACTTTTATCAAAGAAAATAATATTCAAAAAATTGATTTTATTAAAATTGATGCTGAGGGAGGTGAATATGATCTTTTCTCTGAGGAAAATTTGCCTTGGGTAATTAAAAATGTTAAAAAGGTTGTTGGTGAATGGCATTTATCAAATGAGTATCTGAAAAACAAGTTCAGAGAATTTAGAGATAAAGTTTTAGTGCACTTTGATAAAAATAAAATTCATGCGTATGAATGCGTCAGTGAAAAAGAAATTTCCGATTTGATTTGGCAAGAAAACATTTTTTATTATAAAGAAATTATTTTATACATCGATAATACCGAAGAACCAGAAAAGTTTTGGGATATGACTCCATGGCCAACAATGGAGTTTACAACATCAATTCCAAAGAAAGGGTGCGTAGTTGATTGCGTTTACTGCCCACAGAGAATTCTTGAGCGTTCATATGTTGACGAAGAAAGGTATCTAACCTTAGATAATTTTAAGAGAGCAGTTGATAAATTACCACAAAATGTAAGAGTTACTTTTGCAGGATTTACCGAACCTTGGTTGAATAAAGACTGTACGGATATGCTTTTATATGCTCATGAAAAGGGACATCCAATCGCAGTGTTTACGACTGGAATTGGGATGAAAGTTGAAGATGTTTACAGAATCAAAAATGTTCCCTATGACCTAGGTCCTAATGGAAGATTTGTTCTTCACCTTCCTGACAATGAAAGAAAAGCAAAGCATCCTATTACTAAAAACTATATTGAAGTTATTGAAGCATTTAAAAATGTTCATCATGAAATTCAAGGTTTCTATACTATGGCAATGGGAACAGTCCATAATGATGTAAAGCATCTTTTCCCAGAAGCAGTTGTTCCTGCATTTTGGTCAAGGGCAGGTAATTTGATTGGAGAAGCTATGTTGAAACCAGAACTTCTCAATATTAAAGATGAGTTTAAGTCAATATATCATGGAGAAGAACCAAGAACCTGCGGATGCGATGAACATCTTTATCACAACATTATGCTTCCCAATGGAGATGTTTCTCTTTGTTGTATGGATTATAACCTCAAATTTATTATTGGAAATCTTTTTGAGCAATCATATGATGAAATAGCACCAAAACCTCAAGCATGTTTTGATATGTGCCGTTTTTGTGAAAATGGAGTAATACCCCAATGAAATTAAGTTCCCAAGAAAAAATTAAAAACGTAAAAGTTTTATTTTTCGGAAGATCTAAAAAAGAAGATTTGTGGGAGCATGACTATATCTTAAATGACATTTTGGACGGAAGAGAGGTCTCTACTAGTTTCTTATATCTTGATGATATTAGAAATAGCAATGAAAAATTTGATGTATTTGTTTATAGCGCAAGAGACCCAAATAATTATCCTTGGGGATATATGCCAACCTTTGATGATGTTTTAGAGTGTGTTAAAAAAACTAACCCCAGAATAGTCATTCAACTCTCTGATGAGTTTTGGTATGAAGACCTTCAGATTCATAATACTATTGCGGATCATTGTGAGT